>Ga0315277_10002815_pt1 | contig 23940 bp, 20 predicted proteins | sample YL17G05_15_MG_FD_203695 | JGI IMG/M metagenome (GOLD analysis project Ga0315277, IMG submission 203695) | Sediment microbial communities from Yellowstone Lake, YNP, Wyoming, USA - YL17G05_15 | ecosystem: Environmental > Aquatic > Freshwater > Lake > Sediment | place: USA: Wyoming | collected... | reverse complement strand
TGAGGATGTCATTGCGAGGAGGTCAGCCCGCCGTAGCGGGCTGACCGACGAAGCAATCCCGTGGAATTGGCAATGCCTGACCAATCTTACGTGTACATCCTGACCAACGACAGGAACACGGTCCTCTACACGGGTGTGACTCGTGATCTGAAGAAGCGTGTGTACGAGCACCGCGAAAAGATCACGAAGGGGTTCACCTCCCGGTACAACGTCACCAAGCTGGTCTATTTCGAGGTCATCTCAGACCCCTACAACGCCATCCGACGCGAGAAACAGATCAAGGCCGGCTCCCGGCAGAAGAAGGTCGACCTCATCAACGGCTTCAATCCCGCGTGGTGTGATCTATACGATGGTCTCTGAGATTGCTTCGTCGCTCCTTCCGACTCCGGCGGAACTCGCTCCTCGCAATGAGATTGGGTGCCTTTCTCGCGAAAGGCGGACTCGGCATGTCTTTGCGAGGAGGTCAGCCCTCTGTAGCGGGCTGACCGACGAAGCAATCCCGCTGCTAGCGCTTCCGAGGCGGTGTCGTGCATGGCGGAATGGAATCCGGCGACGCTCCACGAAACGCGACGTTCACAACTGTCACCACGTCAAAGACGTTTATGACACCGTCACATGTCGCGTCTACAAGTCGGTCATAGCACGGAGCAGGTCTGACTGTCACAGAGACCAGCGCAACGTTCGAGACAGCGCCGTCCATGTCCCTGACCGTATAGGCGAAGATGTCCGGGCCGGTGAAGTCCGGCTTCGGCGCGTATGTCACCTTGCCTGTTACCGGATCGGGAGCCGCTGTGCCGATAATGGGAGCAGTCACGATGCTCACCGTCGACTGGTCCAGCGGCCCTTCGAAGTCCATGTCGTTGGCCAGCACGTCAATCACCACGGGCGTTCCTTCATCGGTGCTGGCAGAGTCATTGGCCGCCAGCGGCGGGGAGTTGACGACCCACACCAGGACACTGAAGCTGCAGTTGGCCGAGTTTCCCGCGACGTCCGTCGCCGTGCAATTCACACGGGTGCTACCGATCGGGAAGAACGATCCAGAGGGAGGCACGCACACGAGGTTGACCGGTGGGCACTCATCATGAACGTATATCCCGTAACCCACGACCGCGCCTGTGTTCGGCCGTTCAATTGGCACTCCGATGTCCGCAGGGCATTGGATGATCGGCGGGGTTTGGTCGACGACCGTCACCGTTCCCCAGCACGTGTCGGCCAGACCCGTGTTGTCCACGACCATGAGGGCAACCGGTGTTGTCCCCAGCGGATACGGACCGGGCGGCATCTGGGTCTTCGTTATCGGGCCACCATCGGGATCGAAAGAGCCATTATCCATGGAAGCTGGCGCCTCGCACCCGGCCCCTGCTGGTACAGTCGTGTTCTGGCAGTTGGCGACCGGTGGATGGGGGGAGCCTGCGGTAGTGATCACGCCTTTCGTGAAGCCAAACAGCGTCGTATTCACGTCCAAGTCATTTCCGCTCAAGTGGCTTGCAGGGCACACGCAGACCGTATCGATCTCGAACTGGCCGGTCGACGCGTTGACATTGAATAAGAAATTGAACGATCCCCCGGCGGGGTAAGAAGTCTCTTCACCCTCGTCCGGCCAATCGGTGAACGTGCCGGCGACACTGTCGCTTCCCGCGGGGAGGTAGTACAGGACCGGCGGAGAGGCCTGACTCCATCCGGTCCAGAAGAAGCCGTCCGGGCTGACGAAATCAACCGGGCTGGCTACGCTGGTGTACGCGTGATCGCCGCAACGGATATCACTAATAGAACAGGGATCTCCCTCGCCCAAAGGCACCCCCATGATGGTCTTGACATACGAGCCAGCAATGGGACTGGCGCCTATGCGATTGGTGGCGGGCAACTTGAAAGTGCAGGATCCGGTGATGTAGGCGCCGCCACTGACAGTGCGTATCTCGAGCGGCAACACAAACGCCACCAACGGAGTTGAGTTCACAACCCAGACGTTGACTGTCACGCCAGTCGCACTCGCCTGGACAGTCTTCGAGTCTACCCAGATCCAGTCGTAGGCTAGCGCATCACAGCACCACAGCACCAGAACAGAAACGAGCAGGATGCCGCTTACGCAGCGGCGATGAATACACATGGTATCGTCCCTCTTCTCAGAACAGATCCGAGTCTTCACGGGGTCGCCCTGTCAGATCCGTGTTCGTTGCTATATCCCAGCGACAATATACACTGGGAATGATGAATTCCGACCGGATTTGTCCCACCAGAGGGAGTCGGCGGTGATTGCCGCGTCGGGTGCACGACCGGTACCTGCCACGGGATTGCTTCGTCGCTCCTTCCGCCCTCGGCGGAACTCGCTCCTCGCAATGAGAACGGGTGTCCTTCTCGCGAAGTCGGACTCGGTGTGTCTTTGCCAGAAGGTCAGCCCGCCGTGGCGGGTTGACCGACGAAGCAATCCCGTAGGACTGTACCCACGTCACTGACCCCGACGGCTACCGCCGCAGCGGTGGCGTGGTGCAGGGCTTCACCTCCGAGTTCGGCTTGCCGCGGAAGGCGACATTGACCGCCTCGACCACGTCCTGCACATTGATGATTCCATCGCAGTTCACATCCGCCAATCGGTCAAAGCACGTATACTCAGTAACCGTCACCTTGAAGAAACAGGTGTCGGCATTCCCTGACGCATCGGTGGCGATGCACTGCACGTTGGTCTCGCCGAGCGGGAACGTCGAACCGGAGGGCGGACTGCAGTTGAGTGTCATGCCGGGGCAGTTGTCGGTCGCGGAGGATGTGTAGTTGATGATGGCGCCCGTCTGCCCCTCGACCACTACAATCGCCGTATCGGCCCGGCACTGCACCACCGGCGGCTCGGCATCCTGAACCGTAACATTCGTGATGCAGGTGTCCCGAAGTCCGACCTCGTCCATAGCATAGAAGCGTACGACGGTCGATCCCACGGGGAACGCTCCTGGAGGGGCATCGCTGACTATCTGGACTTGAGCATCGCAGTTGTCATGCGCGCTGAGCAATCCGGCGAATGAGATATATGCGCCGCATTGGCCGGGGTCGTTACCGACAGTCATCTCTCCCGGGCAAGTGAGTTCGGGCGGCTCGACGTCCCTTACCTGGATCGTCGCAACGCAGGTGTCCTTCGCGCCCCACTGGTCACCGACGATCAGCTTCACCTGAGTGTCGCCCAATGGGAAAGGACCGGGTGGCACCAACTCACGCGTTATGCTCGTGCCGTCCTCGGGATCATACGACCCGGCGTCAACCTCGGAGGGAGCGACCGCGGGGGTACATGGCACCCCGACCGGCTTGAGCACGTTGTGGCACAGCGCCACCGGCGGCTGGTTCGTGACGACCTGGATGATCCCCTTGGTGAATTGTGGCGCGAATGGCTGGGTCTGATTGTCCCAGAAGCCCAGATGGTTCTCCACGGCGGTGCAGCAGGTGTCGATCTCGAACGAGCCCAATTGCGAGGGCGCATCAAACGTCATCCGTAGCGATGGTGCCCCGGTGCCGACCGGACCATCCGTTCCCGGCATCAAGCCAGGGGAAACCATCACGAGGCCGACCCACATGACAGCGTCGGGACCGGTGTAGAAGCCGGGTGTGCCTCCGGGTGTGTCCGCACCTGACGGCCATGTATGCGAAACCGGGCCGCTACAGGTGTTGCTGATCTCCGGTGTTCCATAGAACTTCGTTAGGGTCCACTGCATCAGGGGACTGGATTGGATCCGTCCCGCCGGATTTGTGCCCAAACTGAAGTTGCCTGCGATGTAAGACGGCGGGTCAAGCTGCCGCAATTCCAACGGAACCACGATTCCGTACAATTCCACGTCGTTGTCGACGTAGACGCCGACCTGAACGCCGGTCGCGCCCTGGGCGACCGCGCGCGATTGCACGGTGACTTGATTGGCGGCCCAGCCCGTCTGAACGCACATGGCGCAGCATAGGAGAGCCGCGACGACCAACAGTCGCCATCGATTCATAACGCCTCCTCCGACCTTCTGAAGAACTGCCTGGATGGAGATGCAAAGATTCTGCAGGCAACCGGCCTGCCGCGGACAACCCTCACTTTCACTACAATATGCGCGTTTCCGATGCCGGCGCAAGTGGAACCTCCGCCCTCGTGACACGCGGCAAGCCGACTCTTCAGCGTCCGCTCCGCGGCCAGACGCCCGAAAACTGTGCACGGTTCGAAGGCCCGCCCGTAGATCCCGTGCGCCTCCCATAAAGTGGCGCATCGACGATCATCGCTAACGCGCTCTACGACCATCGCTTAGACGGCCGTGGCCGCAGCGCGATTCCGGTCGGCACGAGTGTTGCCATGCTCACAAGCGGACAAGGTCCGAGGAGGACGAGATGAGAACAATGACCTACAAGTTGCTTCTGTCAGCGCTGATCGCCGGCGCGATGCTGAGCGGGTGCGAGACCACCAAGACCGTCTATGTCACACCCCCGGACACAACACCGCCATCGGTCCCGCGTGGTGTCCGGTCGGTGACCGGCGACGGCACAGTTTCAATCTACTGGTATGGCAGCACGGAGGAGGATCTCGCCGGGTACCGTGTCTGGCGCGCGGATAGCGAGGGTGCGGACTACGTTGTGGTCTCCCGCATTGATGCTGACCCGCGCGATCCCGGTGATCCGCCGGTCGACTGGCAGTATGATGACACCCACCGGATTGCCAACGGCCACACCTACTACTACGCCGTCAGCGCCTTCGACTTCGACGACAACGAGAGTGACCTCTCCTATGAAGACGTCTTCGACACACCGCGCCCGGCAGGGGAGAATGTGCTGTTGGACGCCGACCGCCCGTCGATTGCGGCGTTTGCCTTCGCCGACGAAATCCCGGTTCCGCACGGCGATTCACGCGGTGACATCGAACTGGTCTACGATCCCGATCTTGACGTCCTCTACATTGAAGCAATCCATAATGACACCTACGTCCAGGATTTCGGCTTCACCGCGTCGCTGGACGATGTTGACTGGGCACCGGAGAACGGCTGGTCGGCGCTGCATCGGGCGGAAGTGATCCGCGGCCACTCGTACGTGGCGCAGATCTACCGTGATCCGGAATCATCGCTGGCCAACTACGCCAAGCTCCGCGTGACCAGCACGGGCGGAACCTGGGCGCGCATCGACTGGGCATACCAGATCGACCCGGGCAATCCGGAGTTGAAACGCGGTGTGCCGCGCGGCGACTCAACGAAGGTGTCGGGAGGCAGATAGGCGGGCGGGCGCACGGTCGTGCGCCCCGACCGGGAATGACGGGTGGCAGGAAGCGACGGGGGTCAAAGACATGAGAGACACAGTAATCAGACGGCTTGTGCTGGCGGGAGTGATTGCCGCCGCGATGAGCACCGCCGGGTGCATGCTGATCATCAGTTCCGACGACCCACATCATGACCGGTATGGTGATGACTGCGAGGACTGTCACGAGCCGGTCATCGTGGTGGAGTACAAGCAGCAGCCAGGTGACTCGACGGCGGCAATCACGAACAGCAACGCAGATGTAGGGGCGCAACGCGATGCGCCCGCACGGTAGGAGATGGACCATGAACACTCAAAGAACCACTGTCGCCGCGATCCTGACATGCCTCGGTGTCCTTCTCGCTGGGATGGCGACCGCGCGCGCCACCAAGCCGGGTGCTCACGGGGAGATGAAGATTGCGCTTGAACCGAAGCAAGACTTGCAGATCTGGATCTGGCCCGATCGTGGTGAAGGCGCCGCTTACCGCGATGGCGATCCGATTTCCTTCTATGTCGAGACGACGCGGGATTGCTTCCTGATTCTCTACAACATTGACACCCGCGGCCGTCTGCGGATTCTATTTCCCGCCGATCCTTGGGACGACAATTTCGTCCCCGCTGGCGAGTCGATCCGCTTCCCACGTCCGCAAGACCCGTATGATTGGCGTGTCGATGGCCCGTCCGGGGTCGAATATGTGCAGGCAATCGCTTCCGAGTTTCCGATTCCGCTTCCTGATTGGCCGATCTATCTGCGTTCGGTCAACGGCGATGATGCGGTCTGCGAAGATCCGGAGTTGCGCGACTTCTCCGGCGGCGATGATCGCCTGGCCTACATTGAAACGGTCAACCACAAGGTCACCGGCCGCTTCTGGGACTGGTGCGCCACCGATCTGGCAACCTTCTATGTCCAGCCGCGCCACCACATCCAGGTGACAGTGTGCTGGGATCCGTGGCCCGACGTCTACTACGGTGAAATCTATATCGGCTGGCCAATCGGGGGACGCATCTTCGTCGATGGCATCTACGTTGGCATCGCGCCTTTGTGGATCCCCCGGCACCATTATGGTCGCCACGAGGTGACCTGCTATGTCGGATCGCGTTTGGCGCGCCGGCACAGCATCGAGTTCAGACCGAAGCGCGAGTACCGCGACCGCGTCCTGCCCGATTACCATGGATATGATCTCGGCGCGCACGGTCATGTCAAGGCGGCGCGACGCGGCCTCCCACCGCAAGCTGATTTCGATCGTGTGCGGACACGAGTCCCGCGGCGCGAGATCACCCCGGGCCACCCGGTCGGTTCTGTGGCGCCGGAGCACTTGCCGATGGAGATTCCGCCTAAGCAGGTTGACCGCCATCCCTCGGATCCGACGACCGACGTCGGGGTCGTCCGGACCCGCGATGCTCGCCCCGGCGAAGCTGATCTCGATCGCGTACAGACACGGGTCCCGCGGCACGAGATCTCCCCTGGCCGTCCTGTCGGACCCGTGGTGCCGGACCACCTGCCGCTGGAGATGCCGCGTCAACGGCTCGACCGCCATCCTTCGGACGGGGCCGCCAATGCCGGGGTGATCCGGACCGGGGACATCCGCCGTGGCGAAAGGGTCGATCGACAGCGCCGCGAGGTTGTGCCCGCCCCCATCTCCGCTGTCGGCCAGAAGAAGCACTCAAGCTGGTGGAAGTCGGTGACTGCCGTGGTCAAGGGCGCGGCGGAAGACCTGGGAGTAGCCGTCGATAAACCCGGCAAGGACCATCGCAGCGGGCGGGCAAAGGTCGACTCACGATCGGCGAAGGCCGAGAAGTCGGCCGCGCGCGCCAGTGAAAAGCCCAGCGGCAGCGCGGTGAAGAAAGCACGGCCCAAGCGGGATTGACGGGTTCCGCGACGATGGCGTAATGCTAGTTGACGATCGCCCGCTGCCGATGTATAAGAAGCGTGGTGATCCGCGGCCGCATGGCCGGAGGATGATGAAACAGCTGGCAACCATACTCTTGACGTCGGCCGTGCTGGCCTGGCTTCCGGCGACGGTGGTCAGGAGCATCGATGCCCAGCCGAAAGAGCAACCGGCGGCTACTGCCCCGGACGGCAGTGATACCTCAGACGCTATCGCCCCCCAGGGTGCCGAGGCGGATACCGCCTCCGGCCAGTCGGTCAGGGGGCAGACGATGAGGAAGGGCGCGGGCCGTCATTCGTCGAAGAGGGCCCTGTTGGAGCGGCTGAAACGCAAGGTGCGTGAGGCACAGAAGAAAGAACAGCCGCAGTACGACCACCTGATCGACACCGACAACAACGGTGTCGATGATCGGGTCGAGGCCGCCAAGCCGTCGCCCGCCTCAGAGCCGGTTGAGCGCAAACCCCGCGCTGACTCCACTGGCAAAGCCCCGCCCCAGTAATTGCCCCAGAGATTGGTCCTGGATGTGCGGTCGGGTGCCCACACCCGACCGCGGCGCGGTGTGAAGACACCCGGCGCCGCACTGGACTGCTCGACGGATACTCAGACCGCGAAGCATGGCCAGGTACGGTGGGCAGCGAGGAGCATGTTTGACCTTTTGCGATTCGTGCCGTTGCGGTATACTCACCAACTAACGTGCGGCGGCACCGAAGAGGGCCGCACGAGGAAAGCAGTGCAGCGAGGAACACACCATGCGCATGAGCCGGATGTTCATTCCTACTTTGCGGGAGGATCCCGCCGAAGCCGAATTGGTCAGCCACAGACTTCTCGTGCGGGCGGGATACATTCGCAAGCTGACCGCGGGGGTGTACATCTACCTGCCCCTGATGCAACGCGTGCTGGCGAGGATCTCGCAGATTGTGCGCGAGGAGATGGACAAGGCAGGGGCCTTTGAGATAACGATGCCGGTTTTGGCCCCGGCCGAGCTGTGGCAGAAGACCGGGCGTTACGATGATGTCGGGCCGGAGTTGATGCGCCTGCTGGACCGCCACCAGCGTCCGATGGTCCTCGGCGGCACGCACGAGGAAGTCGTCACCCATCTGGTCGCCGGTGAGTTGCGCTCCTACAAGAAGCTGCCGCTGAACCTGTATCAGATCCAGGTGAAGTTCCGTGATGAGATCCGTCCCCGCTTCGGGCTGATGCGCGGTCGCGAGTTCATCATGAAGGACGCCTATTCATTCGACGTCGATGAAGCGGGACTGGCCGTGTCCTATCAGAAGATGGTCGATGCCTACTACGCCGCCTTCGCCCGCTGCGGGTTGGAGACGGTCAAGATCGAATCCGACACGGGTGCGATGGGCGGCAAGTCAGCGCACGAATTCGTCGTCATTGTCGACACCGAAGGCGGCGAGGTGAGCGTACTATCCTGTCCGCAGTGCGGTTATGCCGCCAACCGTGAACGCGCCGAATCGCTGCCCGTGTTACGCCACGCCGATCACACGGAGACGCCGCGGGCGATGCACGTGGTCGAGACCCCGAACGCGAAGACTATCGACGAAGTGACCGCGTTCTTGAATGTGCGTCCGCATCGTCTGGTCAAGACGCTGCTGTATCGCGCCGGTGAACGCGTGGTCGCGGCCTTGATTCGCGGCGACCGGCAGATCAACGAGACCAAGCTCGCGCGCGCGGCCGGCACGCCGACCGTGGAGATGCTGGATGGCCCGACGGTCGAGCGCCTGACCGGCGCGCCGGTCGGTTTCGCCGGCCCGGTCGGGCTCGGGGCCGCGGTCATGGTGATCGCCGACGATGAAATCGCCGACATGGTCAACTTCATCGTCGGCGCCAATCAGGCTGATCGACACCTGATGGATGTCAACCTTCGGGACTTCCGGCGGGACCAGACCGCGACCATCCGGGCTGCCGAGCCGGGAGAGCACTGTCCGCGCTGCCGCCAGGGACGGCTGACCGAACGCCGGGGCATCGAGGTGGGGAATACGTTCAAGTTGGGGACGAAGTACTCGACGGCGCTGGCGGCGCACTACACCGACGAGGCCGGTGACGAGCATCCGATGATCATGGGATCATATGGGATCGGCATCACGCGGACCGCACAGGCGGCGGTCGAGCGTTGCCACGATGATAAAGGGATCATCTGGCCGGCCCCGATTGCTCCCGCCGATTGCCACCTGGTCTGCGCCAACTCCGATGATGCCGCGCTTGTAGAAGCCGCCGAAGGAGTCTATCGCGGCCTCGTGGCCGCCGGGCTTGCGGTCCTTTATGACGACCGTGAGGAGCGCGCCGGGGTTAAGTTCGCCGATGCCGACCTGATCGGCATTCCCTGGCGGATCACCATCGGCACGCGTGGTCTGGCTCGGGGCGCCTGGGAGATCAAGCGGCGTGATCACCAGGGAGCGGAGGATGTGCCGTTCGCTTCTGTGGTGGGGCGGATGGTCGATGAGGTGACGCGGTCACGGTCGGCGTGTCAGGAAGCTGCGGGAATTCCGGCCCGGACGTAGGGGTGTTTTCGCTTGCGTGCTGGGCTAAGTGGCGATATAATAGAAAGTTTGGGGTGGGGAGCCCGGCCAAATGCCCGATCGGGCGACCGGCGGGATCCTCGAGGCTTGTTGTTGTTGACGGGGGAGACGGAACAACCTTTGGCGGGGCGCCTCGCGGCGCTCGTGGAGACGGTGCTGATCCGGTATGGTGTGGAACTGGTGGAGCTGGTGCATCACGCGGGACGACATCAGACCGTTCGCGTGCTCGTCGACAAGGCGGGCGGTGTGACAGTCGATGATTGTGCGGCTGTGTCGCGACGGCTGTCGGCTGATTTGGACGCGGCTGACTTGATCCCGGGTCGCTACACCCTCGAGGTTTCATCGCCGGGCTTGGATCGCCCGCTGCACACGCCAGCGGACTTCCGCCGCAAAGTCGGCAAGAGAATCACGCTCCGCTATGCGGATGCTGAGGGAAGACGGCGCCTGCTGACGGGAGCCATCGACGCGATTGACGATTCCGGCGTGACTGTGGCCGGCACGGTGTTTGTGTGGGAGAACGTGGTCGAAGGAAAGCTGGTTATCTAAGCGCCGGTTGGTGCCGCCGCCATGGCGGCCAGCCGCGTGATGAAGGGTGACGATGCCGATCGATTTTGATGTCATGGAGGTGGTCCACCAGATCACCAAGTCCAAGAACCTTGATCAGGAGTACGTTCTCGAGACGATCAAGGAAGGGCTGATGATGGCAGCCAAGAAGAAGTTTGGCGACGCGGACAACATTCGCGTTCACATCGACCGGCGCGAGGGCGAGATCTACATGGTGGCCATCAAGACCGTCGTCGCCTTCGTCCAGGACGCGCAGCATGAGATCTCCCTGGTCGACGCGCAGGAGATCGATGAAGAATCCGAGATCGGCGACGAGATGGAGATCGAGCTTCCCTTCGAGGAATTCGGCCGCAATGCCATCGCCGCCACCAAGCAGATCCTGGTGCAGCGCATCCGTGAACGTGAGCGCGAGCAGGTCTATGCCGAATACAAGGATCGCGTGGGCCAGGTGGTCATCGGCGTCGTGCAGCACATCGACAAGGGAACCATCATCGTCAATCTCTCCGGCGCCGAGGCCGTGGTTCCCCACAAGGAACAGATTCCCCGGGAGCGGTTCCGCCAGGGAGACCGGATTCGCGCGTACATCGCGGACGTCCAGCCGAATCTCAAGGGGCCGCAGATCGTTCTGTCGCGGGCGCATCCGGGATTGTTGATGCGGCTCTTTGAGCTGGAGGTCCCGGAGATCTTTGAGAGGATTGTCGAGATCCGGGCCGTGGCGCGGGAGCCGGGGGAGCGCTCGAAAGTCGCGGTGATTTCGATCGATGATCGCGTCGACCCGGTGGGCGCCTGCGTCGGCGTCAAAGGCGTGCGGGTGCAGTCGATCGTGCGCGAATTGGCCAATGAACGGATCGACATTGTGCAATGGGATTCCGATCCTGAGGTGTTCGTCGCCCGGGCTCTAGCGCCGGCGCGCGTCGTGCAGGTGAAGACCGAGCCGGACAGCAAGGAAATGACGGTGATTGTCGACGACGAGAAACTGTCGCTGGCGATCGGCCGCAATGGCCAGAATGCGCGTCTGGCGGCGAAACTGACCGGATGGAAGATCACCATCCGCTCGGAATCGCAATACCTGGCGCAACGGTCGCGGGCGCTCGACACCTCGACGCCGCTGGAACAGCTGCCCGGAATCGGCGAGGTAACCAAGGGGCGTCTGGAGGCGAACGGCATCGATGCGATCGAGACCTTGGCGACCAAGACGCCGGAGGATCTGGTCACTATCGAAGGTATCGGCCCCAAGACCGCCGTCAAGCTCGTTGAGGCGGCGCAGGAGTTCGTTGCGCAGCAAGTTGGCTACACAATCTCGGTCGAAACGCCGGCGCGCCGGTCGACCAAGGGTGATGAGTTGTTTGACGAAACGCTGGGGGAAGATCCCCCTGAAGACGCGGAAGAGGACGAGACGGACGACGCTGCCGAACCGGGCACGAAGAACGCTCGGTAACGTCGCTACCGGAATCGGTCGGAGTGTGACTCCGGCAGGCAACGTGGCGAGGATCTGAAGGCGCATGGCAAGTAAACGGCTCTACGAAGTGGCGCGGGACCACAATCTGTCCAGCGACGCCCTGATGGCGATGGTCAACCGCCTGGGCTTCGATGTGCGCAGCCACATGAGCGTTGCCTCCGATGAGCTGCTCGAGGCGATTGAGTCGGAATTCGAGAAGCAAAAGGACGCGCTGAAGGCGGAAATCGCCCTGCGCGAACGCAAGACGCGCGAGCGGAAGGCGAAGGCACGCGAAGTCGCGGAACTAGAGACCAAACAGGCCGCCGAGAAAACGCGTCAGGAAGAAGAAGCGCGCCAGGTCAAGGAAGCAGCCGAAGCCGAGGCCGCCGCGAAGGCGGCGGCGGAAGCAGCGGCGGTGGCCGCCACTGCCGCTAAGGCCAGGGTTAAGGCCAGGCCGGCGCCTCCGCCACCCCCCACCCCGAGTCCTGTTACACAGAGGGTGTCGCCGACTAAGGCGACGCCGACCGTGGCTCATGGTGTCCCGGTGGTTCCGGCAACTGTGGCGGCTCGTGTCCCGGTGGTGCCGCCAACCGCGGCGCCTCGTGTCCCGGTGGTGCCGCCAACTGTGGCACCTCGTGTTCCCGCGGCTCGACCCATCACTCCACTGCCCGGACCGCGCCCGGGTCCCACAGCGATCACCGGCCGGCCGGGCGGGGCGGTCATCCCGACACCGTCGCGGACCGGCGCGATCGCGGCACATGCCGGCGTGGCCGGCGCCGCGGCTGGCCAGCGCCGCCGCCGCCGCAGCTCCAAGAAGAGGGGGTCACGCGTCGATCAACATGAAGTTGCTGCCAGTTTCCGGCGTACGATAGCGGAGTTGGGCACACGCGCCAAGACACGCCGCCGACAGAAGCGGGAGGAAGCCGGCGCTGACTTCGTCGAGCCCACCCGCACAATCGAAGTCAACGAGTTCATGTCGGTGGCCGAACTCGCGCACAAGATGGGCGTCAGCTCCACCGAGGTCGTGGCGAAGTGCCTCGAGTTGGGTATGCTGGCCACGGTCAACCAGCGCCTGGACCTTGACACGATCGAGACGATTGCGCTGGAGTTTGACTATAGCATCAAGCAGGTCGAGGAAATAGGTGAAGAGGCCCTGGCCGACGAGCCGGATGATGAGGGACCACTCGTGCCTCGCCCGCCGGTCGTCACGATCATGGGCCATGTCGATCACGGTAAGACCTCGCTTCTGGACTTCATTCGGACATCGAACGTTGTCGCCGGGGAAAAAGGCGGGATCACCCAGCACATCGGCGCCTACTCCGTGGTGACACCCCGGGGCCGGCTGACGTTTCTCGATACGCCCGGTCACGAGGCGTTCACGGCGATGCGGGCGCGTGGTGCGCAGGCGACCGACATCGTCATTCTTGTTGTGGCCGTCGATGATGCCGTCATGCCGCAGACGATCGAAGCGATCGATCACGCCAAGGCCGCCGGTGTGCCGATCGTCGTCGCGATCAACAAGATGGACCTCCCCGGCGCCGATCCGGAGAGGGTCAGAAGCCAGTTAGCCGATCATGGTCTCATCCCCGAAGAGTGGAGCGGCAACACGATCATGGTTCCGGTGTCGGCACGCACCGGAATGGGTACTGACCGTCTCCTGGAAATGGTCCTCCTACAGGCGGAGTTGCTCGAACTGAAGGCCCATCCGGAGCGTCGGGCGCGCGGCGTGGTGATCGAGGGGGAACTTGATCGCGGCCGTGGGCCGGTGGTCACGCTCCTGGTGCAGAACGGCACACTGCACCTCGGCGATTTCTTCGTCACCGGACCATACTCCGGGCGTGTGCGCAACATGGTCGATGAGCGCGGCCGGCCGGTGGTCACCGCCGGACCGGCGCTGCCTGTCCAGGTGACCGGCTCGACCGGAGTGCCGCAGGCCGGCGACACGTTCGCCGTCTGTGTCGAGGAACAGCAGGCGCGCCAAATTTCGCAGATGCGGGAACGGGTGCGTCGCGAGCAATCATATCACCGCCTCGCCAAGACCAGCCTGACCAATCTCTATGACCGCATTAAAGAAGGGGCGGTCAAGGATCTCAAGGTTGTCATCAAAGGCGACGTGGATGGGTCGGTGGAAGTGCTGGCGGACACGCTGGTGAAGATCAAATCCGACGAGATCCAGGTGAACGTCATCCACCGTGGCGTGGGGGCGATCAGCGAATCCGACGTTCTGTTGGCGGCGGCCTCGGAAGCCGTGGTGATCGGCTTCCACGTTCGGCCCGATGCGCGGGCGCGGGCGTTGGCCGCCCGGGAAGGCATCGACATTCGCTTCTACGATATCATCTACGAGGCAGAGTCCGACATCCGCTCGGCGCTCGAAGGAATGCTGGCGCCGGTCATGGTGGAAGAGCGGACCGGTGAAGCCGTCGTGAAGACAATCTTCAAGATCTCCAAGGTGGGCGTCGTCGCCGGATGCGAGGTTACCGAAGGGATCGCGCGTCCGCGCGATCAGGTGCGTCTTGTGCGTGACGGCGTGACGGTGTATACCGGCTTGGTCCAGACGGTGCGCCGTTTCTCTGACGACGTGAAGGAAGTGGGCGCGGGGCTGGAGTGCGGGATCAAACTCGAGAACTTCAACGACATCAAAGTTGCTGATGTGTTCGAGTTGTATCGGGTCACTGAGCATGAACGCAAGCTGGCGTGACCGGCGCCCGCCCGGAGGCGCGGCCGCGCACCGGCGTCGGCCGCGCGCCAGTGGTCAAGGTGGCCCATGATTGGCAGCGTGCGACTGGTGTTACGATTGCCGGGATGCCGCAGCCTGAAGGAGAAGCGCGGCATCCTTCGACGTTTTCTGGAGGCCACGAGGCGCAGTTACGGGGTGGCGATTGCCGAGATCGATGCCCAGGACGAATGGCAACGGGCGGTGGTTGAAGCCGCAGCGGTCGGCAACGAGCGGGGGCACTTGCACAGCGTGTTGACGAAGGTTGTCCGTGACGCCGACCGGCCCGGCGAATTGACCCTGATCGACTGCGAGATGAACGTCTGAGATTCCGGGGGCGGGAACGATGAAGCCGGCGGAACGCCGTCAGCGGGTGGCCGATGAGATTAAGCGCGTCGTGGCGGAAACTCTGCAACGCGACATCAAGGATTTCGATCTGACCATGGTCACGGTGACGCGGTGCGATCTGGCGCGTGACTATGCGGAGGCCACCATCCGGTATTCCGTCCTGGGTGACCAGCAGACCCGCGCGGCGTGTGCGACCCAGCTGTCCAAAGTGGCGGGCTTCGTGCAGAAACGGGTGGCGGAACGGATCAAATTGTACAGGGTGCCGCACGTGCGCTTTGAGTTCGATCCCTCCATCGACGAGAGCTTGAAATTGGAGAAGTTGTTTGACCGGATTGCGCGCGAACGCCAGGACAATGGATAGGACGGCGGCGGCGCAGATCGCCCGGCTGCTGGACGGGGCTTCACGGATTCTGATCACCTCGCACCGTGACCCCGACGGTGACTCCATTGGTTCGCAGCTGGCGTTCTACGAGTACTGGACCCGGCAGAGGCGGCGGACGGCAGACGTCCTCGATGATGGCCCGCTGCCGACGCGGTACCGCTTTCTGGATCCGGATCGTGTGATCCGCAAGCCACCCCGCCGGATCAAGCCACGGTGGGACGCGGCCGTGGTCTTTGAGTGCTCCTCGTTGGATCGAGTCGGCGCGGTCTTCCCACTCTTTCCCGCCGGACTGCCGATCATCAACATCGACCATCACCGTAACAGCGAGGGGTTCGGAACAATCAACGTCGTCGACAGCACCCGGTCATCCTGCACCGAGCTTGTCTTTGAGCTGCTCAAACACTGGCGGGCGACGGTGACGCCGCGGATGGCGCAGTTGATCGCCGCCGGGATTCTGACCGACACCGGACAGTTCCATCATCCGAGCACGAGCGTCCAGACCCTGGAGGCGACCGTCGCGCTGCTGCGTCTGGGCGCCGACCTCACGGTACTGACGGATCAGATCTACTTCGCGCTCGCCGAATCCCATTTCCGGCTTCTTCATCACGTGTTGGGCAACGCCGAGCTGCGGGCTGGCGGGAGGATCTGTTTTCTAATTCTGCGTGCCCGCGATCGCCGGCGTTTCCGCGTTCCGGTCCAGGAGATGGAAGGGCTGGTGGATCATTCATTGTCGCTCAAGAACGTCATGGTCGGAGCACTGTTGAAGGAACTCGGCCCCCGCCAGACGAAGGTCAGTTTGCGCTCACCGGGGACAGTGGACGTCGCCAAACTGGCGCGCCGCTTCGACGGGGGCGGGCATCGGAACGCCGCCGGGTGCGTGATGGATCTGCCTCTTCATGCCGCTGCGGACACGTTGGAGCGGGCTATCAGACCGTTGCTTAGGAAGCGCGCCGGGCTGCCGGACCCCAATGACCCTGGCTGAACCAATGGAGCCGCAACGCTCAGCCGCAGTGCGAACAGCGACCGATCGAGAGAAGGCGTTGAGCCCGGATGGCGTTCTGCCCATCGACAAGCCGGTTGGCATGACCTCGCACGACGTCGTAGATGTCGTGCGGCGGCTGTACCGAACCCGGCGGGTCGGCCACACCGGCACGCTGGATCCGGCGGCATCGGGCCTGCTCTTAATCGTGATGGGCGGGGCGACTCGCGTCGCGCCCTACCTGTCCGCACAGGACAAGACCTATCTGGCGACAGTTCGCTTCGGGGCGACATCCGACACTGGCGATGCGGAAGGCCGGATCGCGCCGCTCGCGGTGACTCCTGATGAACCACGGTCCGACGTGCCGCTGCCAGATCGCGGACAACTTGAGGAACTGCTGCCGCGTTTTCAGGGTTCGGTCCCGTTGGATATCCCGGCCTACGCCGCCGTGCGGACACAGGGACGCCGCCGTTATGACCTGGCCCGGAGCGGACAGCCGGTGCCGGCTGCGAATCGAGTGGTAACGATTCACGAGTTGACACTTCTGCGGTATGATCCTCCCGACGCCGAGATCCGTGTCCACTGCTCAACCGGGACGTACATTCGCTCACTGGCGGCGGCGCTCGGTGAAGCCGCCGGGTGTGGCGCCTACCTCGGCGCCCTGCGGCGCGAGGGAATCCGGAAATGCCAAGTGACCGAGGCGCTGTCTTTGGACGCCCTGGAGAGACTTGCGAACGCCGGACAGCCGCTGCCGAGGCCGCGCCCGATTGAGGAGTTCCTCACGCTCCCCGGAATCGACGTCGCACCCACCGGCATAGAGGCGGTCCGACACGGACGGCCGATCCGAGCGGCAAGTATCCGCAGTGTCGATGGCGAATTCCACGCGGGGGACGTCGTGACGCTGCGAGACGACTCCGGGCACATCATCGCGTTCGGCTGCGCCCTCTTCGGCAGTGACCAATGGCCGGGCCAACTGCCGTCGGACAATGAACCCCTGTTTCGCTACCAGAGGGTGTTGGTTTGAACAATCACCCCTGCGTCACGGCGGGCGAGGCGGATCGGTGAACGTCTTGCTTCCACCCACGCCGCCGCAGCGACCGCTGCCCTGCTTCAATGACGCACGGACGGTGGCGCAGAGTCTGAATACCCCTACAGTCGTTTGCGTGGGGACCTTCGATGGTGTTCATCTCGGCCATTGGGCGATTCTCCAGCATGGACGATCTCTGGCGGACGAGTTGCGCTTGCCGCTCTGGGTCCTGAGTTTTCATCCCCATCCCAAAACGATCGTCCATCCCGAGCGGGCTCCGCGCCTGCTGACCGAACCGGATGAACGGGTCGCGTTGTTCGCTGCGTGTGGCGCCGACGGCATCCTCATGCTGCGTTTCGACCAGCAACTGGCGCAGACCCCCGCGCGGGACTTCGCCGAAGAGGTTCTGGCCAAGCAGTTGCAGGCCGCCGCGATTGTGGTCGGCGCCGATTTCGGGTTCGGGCATGACCGGGAGGGGAATGCCGAGTTTCTGCGGGCATGGGGAAAGGACAACCGCTGCCCGGTGGAAGTAGTGGGCATGATCCCCGGCGATCGGGAGTCCGAATGGGTTAGCTCAAGTGTGATTCGCCGATGCCTGGAGAATGGGGAGTTCGCGCGTGCGCTCCGGCTCCTCGGCCACCCCTATCCTGTCACCGGCCGAGTCCAGCCCGGTGCGGGGCGGGGCAGACAGCTTGGATATCCTACTTGGAATCTGACCCTTTCTGATGTTAAATTACCGCCGCCGGTGGGGGTGTATGCGGGCTGGACCAATCGGCTAACACCCCGGCCGGTGATGGCGTATTATGGGTTTCCCCCGACCTTCGAGGAACAGACCGCGCGCCTCGAAGTTCATGTGTTGGAGGGGGAAGACAGCGACCGGGCACCCCAGGCCGTGGAGACTATCTGGCTGGCTGAGTTCGTGCGGTCGGAAGTCCGGTTTGTCAGGGCGGAGCAACTGATGCGTCAACTGGCCGAGGACGAGCGCGCGGTTCGCGCTCGGCTTACTCACATACGATCTGAAGGTTCTACGGGAACGGCCACATCAAAGGAAAGGAGAGAACAGACCAGTGCAGGTTGACACAGAGAAAACCCGGGCGATTGTCGAGGCATATCGCCTGCACGAGACCGACACCGGCTCACCGGAAGTGCAGGTGGCGTTGTTGTCTTCGCACATCGCCGGGTTGACCGAGCATTTGGAGAGGCACCCGAGTGACTTTTCGTCACGGCGGGGGCTGCTGAAGATGGTGGGGAAACGGCGCCGGCTGTTGAATTATCTGCGGGCGACCGACATCGCTGCCTACCGGCAGTTGTTGGACAATCTGAACCTGCGCAAGTGATCTTGCGCCATCGGGTGGGGCGGGGAATCGTCTCGCGGCGGGACCTGGGAAAACAACAGAGAACCTTGGCCCCGGGGCGAGCCGTCCACCCCACAACAGACTTCCGCACCAACGGAAGCTCCAATCCCCTCCCGGTGAATCCCAAAGAAAGGCCGTGGTCCGCGTTGCGTGACCACGCGTATGGCTTCACATATGGAACGTGTGCAATTCGAATTCGGTGGACGGCCGTTCATCTTCGAGACGGGGCACTTGGCCAGGCAGGCCAATGGCGCCGTGCTGGCGCGTCACGGCGACACCGTAGTGCTGGCGGCGGTTGTTGCCAGCAGGGAACCACTGGTTGGCCGCGATTTCTTCCCGCTGCAGGTCGATTACCGGGAGAAGGCCTACGCAGCCGGTAAGATCCCCGGCGGCTTCTTCAAACGCGAGGGACGTCCATCGGAGAAGGAAACCCTCTCGGCGCGGATGATCGACCGTCCCCTCCGCCCTCTATTCCCGGAGGGGTACGCCAACGAGATTCAGGTTTACGTCAACGTTCTCTCCTCGGACCAGCAGAACGACGCCGACGTGCTCGGGATCTGCGCGGCGGCGGCGGCGCTGGCGATTTCGGACGTCCCGTTTGCCTACATCGTCGCCGGGGCACGCGTGGGGCGCGTTGACGGACAACTTGTGATCAACCCCACGTTCTCCCAATTGGAGCAATCGGATATCAACCTGGTGATTGCCGGGACCAAGACCGACGTTATCATGGTCGAAGGCGGCTGCTTGGAGGTCTCCGAGACGGACCTGACCGCCGCGCTGGAGTTTGGACTCCGCGAGGTCGGGACCCTCATCGACGCGATCGCCTCTTTGCAGGAGAAGGTCGGCAAGCCCAAACGGTTATTCACACCTGCGGTGATTGATGCCGAGCTGCTTGGCCTCGTGCGCGAACGCGCCACCGAACTGGTCCGCAAGGCCAATCAGATCACCGAGAAAGCCGCGCGCGAGGAAGCCCTCGAGGCCATCAAGAAGGAAGTTACCGAAGGCCTCGCTGAACAATTCCCGGAACACGCAAAATCGATCGCGTCTGTGCTCGGCGAGATCGAGCGCGAGGATCTCCGTGAGCGGGTCTTGCGCGAGGGGCGTCGCGCCGACGGACGCGGCCCGGATGACATCCGCGCGATCACGGCGGAAGTGAATTTCCTGCCGCGCACGCACGGTTCGGCGCTGTTTACGCGCGGCCAGACGCAGGCGCTGGCGGTCGTGACCCTCGGTACCAAAGTCGATGAGCAGCGCATCGACGATCTGATGGGGGATACGACCAAGAGCTACATGCTGCATTACAACTTCCCGTCATATTCGGTGGGCGAAGTGCGGCCGATTCGCGGGCCGGGACGGCGCGAGATCGGCCATGGGGCGTTGGCTGAACGCAGCATCCAGCCGGTGATCCCCAACGAGGAGATCTTCCCATACACGATTCGTCTCGTCTCCGATGTTCTCGAATCGAACGGTTCCTCGTCGATGGCAACGGTCTGCGCCGGGGCGCTGGCGTTGATGGACGCCGGCGTACCCATCAAGTCGCCGGTGGCGGGAATCGCGATGGGGCTCATCAAAGACGAAGGCCGCTACGCCGTGTTGACCGACATCCTGGGCGTTGAGGATCACCTCGGTGACATGGACTTCAAGGTGACGGGTACGGCGGTCGGAATCACGGCGTTCCAGATGGATCTGAAGATCGAAGGTCTGCCCTTTGGGATTCTGCGCGAAGCGCTGGAGAAGGCGCGCCTGGCCCGTCTGCACGTCCTGGACCGCATGGCAGCGACGCTGGCCAAGCCGCGTCCGGAGCTCTCGCCGTACGCGCCGCGCATCCTGATCTTCCAGATCAAAGTTGACCGGATCGGCGATGTCATCGGCCCCGGCGGCAAACACATCCGCGGCATTACCGAACAGACGGGCGCGAAAGTCGACATTGACGACGACGGCACCGTCATTGTCGCCTCCGTCGATGTGACCGCGGCCGAGACCGCCAAACGGATGATCCTGGCGCTGGTCGAAGAGCCGGAGCTCGACAGGGTCTACGAGGGGAAGGTCCGCCGGATCACCACCTTCGGCGCCTTCGTCGAGATTCTGCCCGGCACCGACGGTTTGGTCCACATCTCCGAGCTCGATCACGGACGTACCGAGCGGGTGGAGGACGTTCTCAAGCTCGGGGAGACCGTGCAAGTGAAGGTGATCGAAATCGATGGGGAAGGGAAGGTCCGCCTGTCGCGGCGGGCTCTATTGCCCAAGCCCGAAGGGTATGTCGAGCCCGAGCGTTCGAGCGAGGGACGTCCGCCCCGGCGTGGCCCGTCAAGCGGTGGGCGTGATCGCCGCCCCGATCGCCGCCGGTGAAGGGGACTGGGATCAGGGGCTGCGTAGAGGGCATTGCGCTCCCCAAGAGCCTCTGACAGAATGAGTGAAACGAGACGACACCCTCACCACGACCCTCTCCCTGAAAGGGAGAGGGGGCAGTTCTCTTCTTCCCCTCTCCCCTCTGGGGAGAGGGCAGGGTGAGGGGGCACTTGGTCGACCTCGGGTCTGAGGAATCTCAACGTGCGTCATTTCTCCCATTCTGTTCGTAACTCTAAGCAACCACGACTTCAAAGGAAGACCAGAGCATGAACCGAGGAAGTGTCAAGAAAACCGTTCTGCCGAACGGTCTGCGGATCATCAGCGAAGCCTTGCCCGATCGCGACTCCGTGACAATCGGTGCTTGGATCGAGGTCGGCTCGCGCCATGAAGATCCCGCCGTTGCCGGCGTGTCGCATTTCCTCGAACACATGGTCTTCAAGGGGACCGAGAGCCGTTCCGCCAAGGAGATCGCCCTGGCGCTGGAGCGGCTGGGCGGTGTTCTGAATGCCTTCACGACCCGCGAGCATACCTGCTATCATGCGCGCGTTTTGGGCGACGACCTGCCGATCGCGGTCGAGATTCTCGCCGACCTGTCGACGCGGGCGAAATTGCCGGCCGCCGAGGTGGTCAAAGAGCGCAAGGTGATCGCCGAGGAAATCAAGGACGTCCACGACACGCCGCACGAGTACATCCACGATCTGTTTGCCGAACAGATCTGGCCGGGGCACCCGATCGGCCGACCGGTGGCCGGGACACTCAAGACGGTGGCGGGGACAACTCGGGAAGAACTGCGCACCCACCGGCGCGCGTTCTACCGTCCTGATCGAATCGTCATTGCCGCTTCCGGGGGCCTGAAGCATGATCACCTCGTCCGGCTCGTGCGACGGCAATTCCGTTTCTCACCGTCGGTCGATCGTCCCGGCGCGTTCGCCGCTCCGAATGGACTGGTCCCCCGGCGCACGGTCGCGATGCGGCCCATCAACCAGACCCATGTCTGTGTCGGTATGCCGACCTGGGCATTCGCCGACCGGCGCCGCTATGCCACATTGGTCGCCAACAGCGTTCTGGGCGGTGGGATGTCGTCGCGTCTCTTTCAGACGGTCCGCGAGAAGCGCGGTCTGGTCTACACGATCTCGGCGTTTCACGATTCGTTCCAGGATGCCGGCTTTTTCGCCGTCTACTTTGCCTGCGACCCGAGCCAGGTGGTGAAGGCCATCGATCTGGTGCTGCTGGAGATGGGAAAACTGTCGCGTCAGCCGGTCCCGGCCGTCGAGCTCCACGATGCCAAATCGCAACTGCGCGGGAACCTGCTGTTGGGTCTGGAGTCAACCTCGTCACGTATGCATCGGCTGGCCCGCCACGAGTTGTATCTCCGGCGTTACATTCCACCGCGGGAGACCATGAAGGCGATCGAAGCCGTGCGGGCGCATGACATCGTGGCCATGGCGCGCGATGCGTTTGCGACCGATCGGGTGGCGCTGTCGATTCTCGGTCCTGTGAACGACAAAGTCCTCGACCACATCGACTGGGACAGACTACGCCCTGCCCAAAGCCGGCGAGGTGCCCGCAAATGTGCTTGACGTTCCCGACCGGCTGGCGGAAATTAGCATGCAGCCCGAGGCGGGCGTAATTCAGTGGTAGAATGCAAGCTTCCCAAGCTTGACGTCGTGGGTTCGAGCCCCATCGCCCGCTCTGTCTGACTTGGCACCTGTGTCTGCAGTGGTTTTCCGAGTGCGACGTTCATGCCGATCGTCAAGTGCCTGCATCACCATCGGGTGATCTCTCCGGGCGTGCTTTCGTCCGGGGATGAGATTGTGGCCATCAATGGTCACGTGCTGCGCGACGTCATTGACGCCAGGTTCTATGCCGCCGAGGAAAAGGTCGAATTGTCTATCCGGCGGTTTGATGGGAGCGAGATGACCATCGCGCTCGCCAAGGAAATCGACGCCGAGCTGGGTATTGAGTACGAACCCGATAAGATCAGGGTCTGCCAGGCGAACTGCGACTTCTGTTTTGTCCGCCAGCAGCCGAAGAAGACCCTCCGGCGCGCACTGTGCATCAAGGATGACGATTACCGCCTGTCGTTCCTGCACGGCAATTTCGTCACGCTCACCAACATGACCGAGGAAGACTACGCGCGCGTTTTTGAGCAGCGCCTGTCGCCGCTGTATGTCTCCGTGCATTCCACCGATGACGATGTGCGCCGGACTTTCCTGCGCACACCCGATGCGGAGCCGATTGTCCCGCTCCTCAAGCGCTTGCACACGCATGGCATCCAGATGCATACCCAGATCGTCGTCACGCCGGGCGTCAATGACGGTGAGGCACTGTGGCATTCATTCGATGATCTGCTGGCGCTGTATCCGAGTGTCCTCTCGGTTGGCGTCGTGCCGGTTGGGCTGACCAGATATCGAGACGATCTTCCCGAATTGTCTCTGGTTGCGCCGGAGATGGCCGGTGAGATCCTCGATGAGATCGAGCGCCGTCACAAACGGATGCGTCGCCGTCACCAGATCGGGGCAATCTACGCCGCCGATGAGATGTTCCTTATTGCCGGTCGTCCGATCCCGGCGGCCGTCTACTACGATGACTACTGTCAGTTCGAGAACGGCATCGGCATGTTGCGGCGGCTGCTCGACGGCTATGCCGAACGCGAGAAGGAGATTCCCCGGCGTCTGGCGCGACCGCTGCGGCTTTGCTTCGTGACTGGGGCATCGGCGGGGCCGTTCATTGCCGATCTGTGTGAGCGGGTCAGCCGCAAGGTCAAGAATCTGGAAGTGATGCCCCTCGTGGTGAACAACGATTTCTGGGGGAACACGGTGACGGTCTCCGGCCTTCTGACCGGGGAGGACATCGCCGCGCAGTTCGGGCAGGCTGCCCTCGACGTCGACGCGGTTGTGATGCCGCCCGACTGCCTCAATACCGATGGGCTGTTCCTTGACGACGAGACCGTTCCCGGTCTTCAGGAACAACTCGGTCTTCCCCTGTTGCGTTCGGAGTATGACTTCGTCGCGAGCGTGCTGCAGTCAATCGCGGCGGTGCGTTCGGCACAGTCGGCTCCTTCGGAAACATAGAATCGATTTCATAACCTCATTCCTGTGCGGTCGGGTGGCCACACCCCACCCCCCCCCAC
>Ga0315277_10002813_pt1 | contig 23943 bp, 17 predicted proteins | sample YL17G05_15_MG_FD_203695 | JGI IMG/M metagenome (GOLD analysis project Ga0315277, IMG submission 203695) | Sediment microbial communities from Yellowstone Lake, YNP, Wyoming, USA - YL17G05_15 | ecosystem: Environmental > Aquatic > Freshwater > Lake > Sediment | place: USA: Wyoming | collected... | reverse complement strand
GTTGTTGGGCACCTCATCATATCCACGCACGCGGTAATAGTAGGGCGTCCCATCAATCAGCCCGGAGTTATTGTAATAGTTCGTGGCAATGCTGGCAATGAGGTTCGCAGGCCCTGGCGTGAACCCGGAGGTCGTGCTCCGATAGACTCGATATCCCGCCACATCACCACCTAAAGCGGTCCATTGGAGGTTCAAAGCATTGCCCGCAGGCACAACTAAAACGGTAAGCCCGGTCACCTGGGCTGGCGCCGTAGTGTCCTGCGGCGTGCCCGCCGCTTGTACGGACGCCGTGCCATTGTTGGGCACCTCATCATATCCGCTCACGCGGTAATAGTAGGGCGTCCCATCAATCAGCCCGGTGTTATTGTAATAGTTCGTGACAATGCTGGCAATAAGGTTCGCCGGCCCTGGCGTGAATCCAGAGGTCGTGCTCCGGTAGACTCGATACCCCTGCAGGTCTGGCACCCCGGTGATGGCGGTCCACTGCAGGTTCAGGGCGTTGCCCGCAGGCACAACCAGGACGGTAAGCCCGGTCACCTGGGGCGGTGGCGTAGTGTCCTGGGGCGTGCCCGCCGCTTGCACGGATGCCGTGCCGTTGTTGGGCACCTCATCATACCCGCTCACGCGGTAATAGTAGGGCGTGCCATCGCTGAGCCCCGTGTTATTGTAATAGTTCGTGGCAATACTGGCAATGAGGTACATCGGCCCCGGCGTGAACCCGGAGGTCGTGCTCCGGTAGACCCGATACCCCTGGAGGTCCGGCACCCCGGTGATGGCGGTCCACTGCAGGTTCAGGGCGTTACCCGTCAGCACAACCTGGACGGTAAGCCCGGTCACCTGGGGTGGCGGTGTAATATCAGTGGGGATGCCGCTCTTCTCATCGGAGGCGATGCCAAGGTTCGGCACCTCATCGTATGCCCGGATGCGGTAGTAATAGGTCGTACCATCGATCAGGCTAGAATCCAAATAATAGGCTACGGTGCGGTTCGCCACGTTATTGGCCGGTCCCGGTGTGAACCCAGATGTGGTGCTCCGGTAGACCCGGTAGCCCGCCGTATCACCGCTGAGTGCCGTCCATGTAATATTCAGCGTGTTCCCCGTTCCTAAATTCGTCACGCTCACACCTATCACCTGGGCTGGTGGCGTGCTGTCCGCTGGAATGCCACGCACAGCAGTTGAGTTAAGCCCATAATTCGGCACTTCATCGTATGCTGAGATTCTATACCAGTAGGACCGTCCATCTACTAAACCTGAATCATTATAGTAAGTTACAGTACGGGTGGTGATCAGTCCCCACGCTTCTACTGAGGAATTCCGATAAACCCGATACCCAACTACATCGCCAGTTAGGGCATTCCACTGCAAATTCAGCGCATTGCCCACAGAGACCACAGATACCTGCAAACCCGTCACTTGCGACGGAGCTGTCGTATCCTGGGGCGTGCCTGAGGCTTGCGCGGATGCCGTGCCTTCATTTGGTACTTCATCTATTGCTGTTATGCGGTAGTAATAGGGCGTCCCATCAATCAGTCCAGTATCATTATAATAATTATTAGCGGTAGTGGTTAGAAGATTCCCAGCGCTAGGTGTGAATCCGGAAACCGTGCTGCGGTAAATTCGATATCCCTGAAGGTCCGGCGTGCTTCCGCTCAGACTGGTCCATTGGAGATTTAAAGCATTTCCTGCCTTGACTACAAATACTTGTACGCCAGTTACTTGCGGGGGTGGAGTGCTGTCTTTAGGTGTGCCATTTACGGCAAGTGAACTCAACCCCTCATTGGGCACCTCATCAATCGCCGCTATCTTATACCAGTACTTCAACCCGTCTTGCAAGCTTGAATCATTATAATAATTATTAGCAGTCGTGGTGATCAGTTGGAAGCTGGTCAGGGTCGAATTACGGTAAACTCGATAGTTAATCGGCTCATAGAGTGCCGGGGGAATTGTATTCCACTGGAGATTCAACTTATTGCCTTCTGGGACCACAGTCACTTTCAAACCCGTCACTTGCCCCGGTGGCGTAATATCGGTGGGAATGCCTGCCTTCTTTGTGGAATTTTGTCCATAGAGGGGTACCCCATCGACAGCACCGACCATGAACCAATACGTGGTGGTATCTGTTAAATTATAAACAACAAAATAATTCGTCGGATGGGTTAAATTCGCTTTGAGATTATAGATCCCATTCTCGGAGGTGCTCATCCAGACCAGGTAGCGTTTGATGTCTTGGGCAGTGCTTCGAGACCATGTGACATTCAGAGTATTTCCAGTGCCCACGTTAATGACACTGACCCCCGTCACCTGCGGGGGGGGGTAGGGATCGGTTACAGTAAAATTGAATCCAATCTTTAGGGTGCCATCAATTGTGGACCTTGTATTCCGATTAGTATAATAGCCCGGGGCCCAAGAATAATCCACCGCATCCACATATGCAATGAAATTAGTACCTACTGGGGCGGGATCGGTTTCAAAATAAATTTCTTTTATCGGGGCAAAATCACCATCAAAAGAGTAATTCCCATAGGTAACCCCATTAACCCAAATAGCAAATGTATCAGAGACAGTATCAAATCTAAGGCGTAAATGGTGCCAAGTGTCTCTTGGGAACGATCCTGAAGGAACTATCTGAGTCCATCCCTTCATAATAGTATAGTATGATAGGCGACCGACACCAAGACTCCAATCCGCCCACAATTGAATCGGGAATGCGCCTCCGGAATCAGTAAAATATAAATAGAAATTAGCTATTGCATCACCTAGCTCATTCCCACTCATCCACCATTCCACAGTCCCTTTGGTTCGGGCTGTAAAATTATTGCGCATTCCGCAGGTGGCGGTGATATCCCTATCCTCAAATAGAGCGATATTCTTATGGCGAGCCTTCTCAGGAATGACTTGAACGTTAGTACTCGAACCCCAGTCATCCCATACTATCCAGCCGGCAGGATCCTTATACAACGAATTCGTGTCAAACGTATAGAGCGCCGTATATTCAGGGAGCGTCTGGTAGGTATCATTATTGCGATTTGAATATACGCCTTTCGCCCAAGAGGCATCGAGGGCATCTATAAATACAGTGGCTCCATTATAGGACTCAACCGTTAGGGCGCGATCCATATAAAAGGTAATATAATCGATCGAAGCGACAGCGTTCCAAAAAGGCTTGCTGCCGTAATTTACCCCGTCAACCCAAATCGTGAAAGTGGATATTAAACAATTGAAGGTGATATTGATTTGATGCCATGTACTATTAACGAAAGTGGGGGTTGGAATTATCGTTGTAAAGCCCCCAATGGAATTTCGGTAGGATAGGCTTCGTGCGGGGTTGGACCAATCGGCTTGAATTTGGATTGCGGTGAGGGCGCCGAGAGTATTTTGGAGATCAACGTAAAAGCGGGTATTGGTTCCTGCCATGCCAAAGACCCACATCGAAACACTGCCTTGGACAATACTAGTGGTCATTGTATTGGACATAGACGGTGTAACTCCTGCCGCACTATTATTATCCCATAAAACTACAACTTTCCGATGGAAATTCACTTCGGGTAGCACAAAGAGTGCCGTATTCAGTGGTTTCGATACGACCCACCCGCTCGGGTCACCCCCTACGGGATCCGTGGTGAAACTAAAGGCGCCTAAATAGTCGAAGGCGGTGTAAGCTACATTCCCGTAGGTATCATTCGCGACAATCCAGTAATAGAATTTCGTTAAGTACGGATGCTGCGGAATAGTGCCCTTATACATTTTGGATGCACTATCATAGGTCATCGGAACCGCTGAAGTTTTAGTCCCATTAAAATAATTAAGAATGACTTTATGCACGCCCACTAAATTATCGGTGACATTCACTTTAATAGAAATACTCGCGTTATTGACGGCGGGGTCAGGACTTTGAATGGGATCGTCAATTTGGGGACCGAGGGTATCCCGCGGCGCGCCTTGAGTAGTATTGGTCATTTTCAAGGGAACATTCGCTCGTAGCCAAGTTAGCAATCCCACATCCCGGGCTTGTGTTTGGGTCGAGATGCTCCCCATGTATTTCCATTTTAAAGTAGTAAGCAGGGTGCTTGTAATAAGCTGATCACTAAACATGACCCCTATCTCACTCCGGCCACTATCATCCCGCCAATATACGCCTTTAGAAGTCAGGCTGCTCATTTCCTTTTGCGGGACCATCATCCAGATCGAGCCATACGAGGCAGAGGTGATGAAGAAGTAATTAGGAATATCAGGGTTTAGGATTGCAGGCGCTTTAGGATTTGTCCCTGTTGGGCCTAAAGTGGACCTATATTCGCCGGTCTCGTTAGGCACACCATTGGGGGCATTTTGGACTATTGAGCCATCCAATTTTCCTGCATAAACTACATAACTAGACCGGATCGAAGTATTAAGGGAGGTAACAAGATCGTAGTCGTAATCTACTCTGGTATTAAGAAAAGCAGGGCTTGGGTAGCCTTTTTTCAAGACGGTTGATTTACTATCCATATAGAAGAATTCTGTTTGATGGTTAATCATCGCAAAATAGGTGCTCGAATTTATGTCAATTCTTTCGAATATTCTTTTGCTTACGATAGATCTAATCGGTCCAGATACGATTACACCGGTGCCTCCTTCTGTGTTTATAGTGCCAGAATCCGGGTATTGAATCGCGGTTTTCCGGTTTGAATAGGAAATCCCACCCCAGATACCCTCTCGATTCATTTGAACTAAAAATTTTTTGCCAGTCGTAATAATAGTCGTGCTTACATTAGCATAGGATTTCATTGTTTCATTGATAGGATCCCTAGATATCCCCACCCGATTGCGAATCTCCAATTCCAAATCCGGATTTGATTTGCTCTTAGTGACATTGTAATTGTCCCCGTATGCGCGAAATAGAGCCGAGCTCCAGCCACTAGAAGTATAGGTAATCCACTTTCCTAGGGCAGGGTTTGAATAGGGATTGCCATGACTTTTAGAGCTATCAAGATAAATATAGACCCAGCTACGACCTCCATCTACCGGGTCTCTTATAGACAATTCGATCCGTTGCGGATATCGTCCCCCCGAATCCCCTTCCCACCACATTGATGGGGAAACTTGTGCGCCCGAATGAACATAAAAAACTAGTTCATCCCAGCCACCAAACTCGAACTCCATTCCGTCAGCATCTAGCCCAATGAAGCCTTGGGACACTCCTAGTGAAGATGGCGTTGTATTAAAATAAACTCCATCGACCCAACTGATTTGATTCTCCCATTCGTCAATTTGGAAGGGCACGGAAAACCATTCAGCACTTAACGGAGAATAATACAGGACTCGAATATTCCCCCAGCTTAATCCGGTTAAAGCGGAGATGTTAGCAGTAGTCAAAACAATGGGCTCCCAGCTACGAGTGAAATTTCCCGGGGTTATAACATCTTCGATGGAGAGTGGAACCTCATTTTGATCAACTGGAGAGGGTAAATTGGTTGGTGTAACAGGATTAATTCCCAAAAAGCAACTGAAAAGTAGCACTATACCAAAAGCTAAACTAAAGCAGAGGAGGTTTCTCCTATTTTTAATACGTAAACTTCTAACTAGCATATAAATCACCCGGGAACTTTACAGACCTAGCTAGGTTCCTTGTTATTGGCTATCCATTATGAATTCTGCATTTAACCCAGATGAATTCCAAAGAGTTATTCAATAACTTTTATAAATTTGGAATTCGTTAATTAAAATAAATGGGCTCCATTCTGGATAGTTAAAAGTTGATTGCCCCAATCTATATATTTACTTTGCTCCGATTCATTTTTAAGGAGAAAACTGGAAAAGCTCAAAACGAATCTACAACGAGGTTGTCCTGGAGAAAATTATTGAACATTTGAAGTCAATGAAAATTGTTAAAAACCAAATCTATAAAAAAGGGAAAACGGCGCAATAAATTTGAAAAGTGAATTTAAATACCGGTTTGGAAAGAACCTATTATTTTTTGCAGTTCTTATCCTAATTCTGCTGCTTTTTTGGCATTCAATAGCGAAAATACCTAACGTTAGGCTTGGAGAAAGCAATTCTCCTTTACAAAATGTGACCCTCAACCAATTAGGGGATACACCAATTGTATATAATATAACAGCGAATGAACAATATTTCAAGAACGGCGATTTAATTAAATTAACGGTGGTTTGTGATCAAGCAAATTATACCATTTCCGCCAATTTTTCGAATATTGACGATCAATTTTTCCCAGGAAACGCGAATACCAGCGATTATCAGAATGGTACCTATGTAATCTCTTATACCCTAAGTCCGAATAATACGAGATCGGATGGGTTACATCAGATCATTCTCACCGCTAAAAACAATAGCACGGGTCTTTCCATAATGAATTCAACAGACCTCAATTTGGATAATACCGCTCCGACGATAATTTTACAGACGCCACAAAATGGGGCATTTTTAAGAACAAATTCCATTTCGATCGAGGGGTTCATGAATGCGACGGGGAGTCAAATAAAGACCACCTCGATCAGGAATGCGACCAGAATTGATACGCGATTTAACTTTTCGACGCCGATGATAGGAAAGGAGTCGGGGAATTTCGTAATTGAAAATAGAACTCCAATAGGAGAAGGCCCAATTTTTCTCGAAATAACCATTGACGATAGTGTGAATTTAAGAAATAAAGTTAATATTTCTTTTACCTTGGATAATAGCAAGCCTACTATTACCATAAATAAACCACAACAAGTCGATCAAATTGCGATAATTACAATCGATGTCGATGGGACTTTTTCTCCGATAAACGCTTTCAGTTGGAATATCTCAGCATTCTATAATTTGACTGCAAGTCCAGTAGGAAAAATAAAGCAATCAATAATCTTATTCGAAGACACATTGCCGGATGGGCAGTACACTTTAAATATTACAGGGTTTGATAGTGTAAATCTCTCTTACAGTGCCCTTAAATCGTTTATGATCGATTTAACCCCACCGACATTTGAAGCAATCATTCGGAATATTTCCGACCCGGAGTATTATCAACAAATCAATGTTTCCATTATAAACCCCTATGATAATGTCACAGGAATAAAAAGCATCACGCTTTATTATTCGACGGATAACAAGAGCCATTGGGATTCCATTGATATTACAGGTACGCATTGGGCAGTAATTCCTGAATTTCCGTATCAGACGACAATTTATTATTATATCAAATTGATTGATAACAGATATCAAATTGATACCAAAGAAAATATGAGAAGAACGGGTGATTTCAATTATACAGTCGGGGATAAAGTTCCTCCAATCTTAGGAAATTTTCGCCAATTCCCGATCGCTCCGAATCAAGACACCGCAGTTAATATATCTGTTGAATCTACGATGGACTTAGGCGCGGGAATTGGATATATTTACTTAAACTACTCAATTAATAACGGATCAAATTGGACTCTCAAAGATATAACTCTAACACACTGGGGGTTAATTGAAAACCAGCCTCAAGATACGCAAGTGCTCTATCAAATTATTGTAGTTGATATAGCGGGCAATGAGAACAAATCAGCAATTATGGGATACCTAGTATATTTTGAATATGATTATGGAAGATTGCTTATTTTTATCGTAATCCTTGGCTCGGTGGTAGGTCTTTCGGCATATTCAGCAAAGTTCGTCTATGCGAGGAGAAAGCAAAAGAAACTCCGGCTGGAATATTTGAGTGAAAAACAAAAGTTTAACTCATACACGGATTTACGCTTGGAGGACCTGAACTTCCTATTAAACGATATTGAGGCTGTAGAGTCGGATTTGAATAAATTATTGAAATTTCAATGGATCGCGGAGGAAGAGGCCTCAAAGACGGATAAGGCCTATAAATTTCGGATGATCAAGGAATATATTGGGGTAACCCAATTCTCGAATGAACTCATTGCTATAGAGGCGGGTTGGAATGTAAAGAAACAAGAGTTCGATGAAAGGTTTCGTGTATTAAGAGAGGATTCGCATATATCAAAGCGGGAAATACGCCTTTTCGGCAGAATCGATGCGTGTCATATTGCCTTAGGAAAGTTGATCAGTACGCTCCGGAAAAAGTTCCCACTTTACATTGAGGAAACGCAATCTCAATTAAAAATTGAATATCCCTTGGTGGTATTCGATCAAAAGCTTGCGAAAGTCATGAATGATTTTAAGAGCAAATTCAACGAATTTACAAAGGAGTTTGAGCAATTGCTTATCGCAAGGAAGAATAAGGTGATTGAGGATCACTTGAACGAATTGGATTCACTTTTCAAGGAGACAGATGAGTGGCTCAAAAATGCGGAGGAGTGGAGTAAGGTTTTACCGCTCCCAAAGGAGAGAGGATATAATTATCTGTTGAAATTAAAGAAAGACCAATACAACTCGCTGAAAGATGATTTCTCCCTAAAGATTGAGAAGTTCAGGGCAGAACTTTCCAGCTCAATTGCATTCGCTCAAGATTTTATAAAATGGAATTATGACAGTTCAACTGCGAAATTAAAGAAATTCGAGAAGACAATTTATGAGGATGTGGTCCGTTTTATAAGTGCAGAAGATTTTGACTCTGCGAATATAAATAATTTTATGGAAGAAAAATTCAATTCATTCAACACTGCCTTTGAAACTGATAAAAGAAGGGTCGAAGAATTTTATGAAACCCATAAGGAGTTTCATATTCAGGAGGTCTATGAGGAATGGGCAGCTTTTGTGAAGGACCTTCCGGTTGCTTTGAATAAAATTAAAACTAACTTGAATAAGTATATTCAACCAGTTTATCGATTATTTAACCTGATAAAAGGGATAAGAATGAATTTTTATAATGAGACCGCGAGAGCAATCGAAAAACTGAGTAGTGTGATTGCTAATTCGATAAAACCTGAGGAGACAGTTTCACCATTAGATACTATCTTATCTAATGTAATCTGGAAAATAAATCGGATTGACAGTGAGATTAAAAATTGGATTGACCATTTACCTTTCGATTTAGAGACCTCACAACTGATGATATTAATACGAGATTGGAGTGAAACAAAAGAAGAGATATTTGAAAAATTAAACAAGTTAGGGAAAGAGAAGAAAATATACAAATGTGAAATCATGCATGAAGTTTTAGATCCTTTAAACGCAGAAATATGGGAATGTTCGAATTGTGGTGCTATTGCTTGTTTGGAACATCTTGAACGATGGTATCGCCGTAAGGAAGCTCCAGAATGCTTTAAATGCGGAAAGAACGGCACATTTAAGTTGAAAGTTTTCGCAGAGGGAGACGTCTCAGCTGGATCTAACTGAATTTGAGTCGTAAAAAAAACATTGGATATATATATTGTTCATCGAGTGATACTAGGTAGCAAGGTGTTGAAGATGCCCCCCAAAAAAGTTTCCACTCATCAACAACTAAAAATCGAGCAAATAATGAAGAATTACGTCTCCGAAACATATTTCAAGTGGAACAGCGCGATTTTTACCTCTTCAAGTTTGGCTAAAATAATTATGAAGGAATTAGATGAACCGAAAACGCGATTTCGCATTATCCATCGAATAGTACAGACTGTTTTGAAAAAATGGGAGAAGGAGTCGCTCTGCGAGCATGTTGAAACGAAATACTATGCTAACTGCCGAAAAACAAAGATGATTATTCAATTTAACGACTATGGTTTTTCCCAATTTATCTTGAAAGTGCTGCCACTGCCCGTTTAACCTTGCACTTTCAGCGAAATATCTATTTGTTTGAACGCATCATCTCGGATTTCAATTCTAAAGGCCTTAATTTCTGAATGGACGGGGTCATAGACGAGAGCTATATTTCGGGGATTTACTTTTTGCCAATTAATCTGGGTTTCAATATCCGTGGCACTTAGAAAACAACGAAATCCTGGATGTGAATGATACCATCCCAAGCAAATCTCATTAGTTCCCTGTTTCTCCCCTTTAATAAGGGCATTTACAAGGGAAACTTCCTCCTCAACTTCGACGTATGTTCTATTTGCAGTCTGCTCAGGAAAAATAACATCTTTAATTTCGAGAGAGGTCTCATGGAGATACCCGATTAAAAATCCAATGACTTCCTTCTTCTCTTTTTCAAAGATAGACTTTGAAATGCTTTTAATTTTTTCAAATGCGCTTTTGTGAAGAAAAATTGACTCCAAATTTAAGCAACTCTACATCTTTCTTATTAACCTAAATTTTGGGTGTAACTTTACCGTATTCTTCAGCCCATTCCTCGGCTTTTTTTTCAAATTTATACCTTGATTTGAGGTAATCCTCAGCGGCTAGTTCATTTAGTGGGCTTTGAATGTTGAAAACGCCCCCGAGCATTGCAATGATATTCATGATGACCGAGACAATATCAGACCCTGGCGACCATGTATATTGACTTTCTCCCGAAATTTTAAGGATATCATTACAAATCTCACCAGTTGAGGAATTTATATTGGGATGCCAAACAGGCGTGATAAACCTGGCGATGGGCGGTTCAAAGGGATAGTCGGGGGGTAAGATGATATCTAGCTGAAAGAAGCGATCTTTATAAGGGGAGTTGGCGGGTCCTGGTACCCATCCCCGGTAGTGTCTTAAATTGCCAGAAATGGGTGCAAAAAAGGGAAGTTCCTTCTCAATCTTCTTAAATTCATCAGTTAATCGAGATTCTGCCACTAAACTCATTCCATCCTAGGTTCACTTATGAATTTCACGGTTATCCATAATTCAATATCCAAACCTTCATCCTTCAAGAAAAGGGTATCGCCATTGTTAACAAATTCATTAACAGGTCTAGTCTGGTTCTTCTGAATGCGTTCGATCTCCTGCTCCGAATTTATTTTATTTTTAAGGAGATAGGGCTCACGGTAGAGAATAATTTCACCCTTTAAAAGCAAGGGTGCTTTCAGATCAAAATTTACTTTGGTACTTATGTAGTCGATGAACTGAATTAGTGGAATAGAAGCAGGGACTTCAACCTCTATCTTATTTAAGCCGCATATAGGACATTTCTCGTTTCTTTCTAAATTAATCGCCCATCCTGATTCAGATGTACCATTAAACTGATAATATGTCAGAGGAGCCAGTTTTGTCCCTTCAATAGGAATTTCTTGTAATAAGATTTTTAACAGTTCATTCGTCATGACGGCGCCAATAATTGCGTTGGTCGTTATCAATGCCGCCACTGTGCCCTTTAAAGAATCTTTCACTAAATCGAAGGTGACCCCGACTATTTCATGTTTCTGGGCATGTTCAAGTGCAAATTTATATATAAATTGGAGATGATCCGGATTATTTGAATCTGGGAACTGATTGTATTGAAGGTAGAATTTATCACGGCCCTCTAGCACGCAATCCAAAGGGGTTCTCGGATTTATGGCGTATGAGCATTTGAATTTCTCATCACTGCGTGACCAAATATCATGACAAAGTAAACATGGTGTAATATGGGGGATAATCACCTGCACATGCCCAAAAAAGCCCTCGGATCCGCCATCTATCAGTGGCTTATTTAGCAAGACCGCTTTTTGATTCAAAAAAATACGGGCAGGAATATTATCTAAAGCAGAAATAAAGACATTGGGCTTAGTAAAAACTTCATTTGGAAGACTCTGCAATTTATCATTTATATACTGGATTTGAAGATCGGGGTTCATTTCCAGCCCCTTTTTAGCGGCAATTTCAGCTTTAAACTTTCCGATATCGGCATTTGAAAAAAGCAATTGACGATTCAAATTCGTCAGCTCTATTAAATCCATATCAATAATAGTAATGTTCCCGATTCCGAGGAGCGCGAGATTTTTGATGATTTCTGATCCGATACCCCCCGCGCCCGCTATTAAAACACGTGCTTGGCGGAGGTGCTCTTGACCCTTTTCACCCCAAATTCTTTGTTGGCGGTCATACCGGTTTTTATCCAAAGAAAATCCCCATCAGCTACAATCGAAAATCCCTGCGATCGACCTCACAACACAAAATATTACGCCTTCATTTTGGAATCCTAAGGATCTTAATGTATCAGAATCCTCGAGGACCTTCCCCCCATATACTAACCTTTGGCGATCTACCGGAATTTTCCGTTTTTGCTCGATCAACTGCTTTATTTCACTTATTTTGGCAATATAGGGGACCATTAAACGTTCATCGCTCCCATCGGTCATCCGAACCCGAACGGTCATTATTTTAGTCATACTTTCAAATCTCGAAAAATTATTCAAATTAAGAAGAGCTAATCATAAATTTTTTTTCCATGAATTTATTTCGGAAGATTGCACAGATCTATTTATTATTTCAATAGCTATACCAAATCTCAAGGAATTGCGTGAAGGAATTAAGTTTTAGTTATATTTAAATTAATAAACAGAATTTCTGTCTTATATTATATGTTGATAAAAATTTAAAAACCGTTTCTCCTATAATTAATATCGAGCTTATCGGGAATTAGGCGATTGTAAAGTGATCAACGCAGTTGTAATAGGTTTAATGGCGATTTTGTCGATAATAAGCGCCATGCAATTGTTTTTTAAATACATATCGCCAAAGGAAAAAAAAGACCTAAAATTACAAAGAGATAAGCTCTTTAGAGATGTGGAAAGGCTTCTAAAGAAGGGGGATAGAGAGTCAATTTTACAAGTTATCAGTACTTTTGACTCTCTGGAGGAAATTTCTGAAAAACTCGGCGATTTTGGTTTAGTGAATGAATTACGTGAACGATCGAATAACCTGCGCCGACAATTAGGGCTCGAATCCAAGGGTGAGTTAGGAGCCTCCGCGCAAGACATCAATAAATTTATCCAACAGCTGATGAGAGGGCCATACGGCAAAGGCACAATAATCGATCTTGCTTTGCCGGAGGGGCAAGCTCCACAAGTTGAGCAGAAGCCAGAATCCAAATCGCTCTTAGAAGAAGGTGCGGAAATTCTAGCGAGGTTAAGAAGTATTAGAGGAGAGGACGTTGAAGAGAAACCTACGGTCCTTTTTCCTCCTACGCAATCAGGGGCAAGCGAATCTTCTGAGATAAGCCCAGGGGAGGAACCTACAGTTATAAATTTACCGCCCCCTATCATGCCGCCTAGAGCCAGCCAACCGCCCTCCGCTATACCATTGCCAGCGGCGCCCCCAACAGCTCCAGCATTCAAACCACCTGCAGCGCCCCCAATGGCGCCCCCAGCTATCCCACCTAGAGTTCCGTTTAGCGCGCCTCCAATTTCACCACCCGCTCCACCAGCCAAACCAGCAGGGACTCCATTTACGGCACCGCCTATGGCTCCCCCAAGACCCATGGCTGTTCCTGTAGAGGGGCCTGTTATACTGCCACCGCCTGCGCCTCCCTCCAAGGCGGCGTCAAAGGCGCCCTTGCCATTTACTAGCCTGCCCCCACCTCCGCCTCGACCCATGGCGATCCCAATACACCGACCGGCTGAACCGTCTTCAAGTGATACAAGTGCAATCCCGCTCCCTGAGACCCCGCTCCCTGGAGTAATAGAGGAGCCGCAAGTGATCCAGGTGTCTGAACCAGCAAGTGGAGTATCAGAACCTAGAATAGGGGCGCCCTCGCTGAAAGACGAAAAAAATGAAATTTTAGCCCGATTAAACCAGGAATTGCCTTATTTACCTGAGAATGAGAAAGGATTTATCTTAGAAGAGTTGATGAAACGTCCAGCAGGTAAGTTACGAGAAACCTGGTTCAAAATAATTGTCCATAAAAATAAGCAATATGCGGTTCAACATTAATCGATGATATCTTTCCCTCTCTCCGAGTAACTATAATCTTTCATTCTACAAAGTAGTCAAACTTGCCAGTACTCGTCATTGAGAATAGGGGATTTTCAGTTTATAATTTCGTATAAAAAAATTTTTAAGATTGGTCTATTTTAATTTAACAGCATCCCGTAATAAATGAAACGAAGGAACAAAAATGGCAATCACGATCTTAAAAGGAAAGACTGGCGTAATCATGAATTATAAAAGAGGACGACACAATATACACCCGCATCATATTCTGCTCAGCTTTGGTTTAACATACAAAGAAGCGCCCCAACTATTAGGGAAGGTAGTTGAATGGGTATCGCCTGCGGGTAAGGTTTTAAGCGGAAAAATAGTTTCATTGCATGGAAAGAAGGGCGTTGTACGGGCAATCTTTGAAAAGGGCTTACCAGGCGAATCCTTAGGCACTCAGGTTATGATTCGCTAAAAAAGAAAGAATTTAATTTTGATCTTGGATTTTCTCCAATAGTTGTTTGATTTGATCTCGCTCTAAAATGCGAATAAGTTCAGGAGAAACAAAGTTCAAATTGTGTTCTAAGCTCTTTAGAAAAGTGCTCAATTCTTTACGGTTTTGAAAGGTTTTGACAAATCCGGCATCTTGTACTTTGATAATCGTTTGTTCATCAACATCTGCATACACGCCACCTAACCTTGCATCATGCTTAATGAACTGAACGCTTTTCCCATTTTTAACGAGATAAAATCCATATTCTCGAAGAACCTTTTTGAAGGATTTAGCAGCTCCCATTGTTATCCATCCATTAAATTTTTCCATATATTTAATAGTCTTTGATGATATCCCCCTATTCTCAATTTAAATACCTTATTATATGTTTTATTAATTCAGAAGTGGGTAAAATTTTCTTTTTATTAAAAAAATGACTCGCATTTTTTAAAAAAATGAAAAAAAAGAGCAAAAGCGAAAAAAATGAAAAACCTAAAATTCAACCTAACTTTTCTCGAATTTTTCGTTCGAGATCGGTCAATTGAGGATCTTTTTCTTTTTTCTTATCCTTTTTCTCCTCTTTTTTCTCCTTCTTCTTATCCTCCTTTTTCGCATCAGGTTTCGGCGAAGGGGCAGTTGGTAGAAAAGAGGAGGGCCCACTTTTCGGAGGGCTTGCAACTGGGAAACTCTTTGGGGATGCCTTTGGGGCTCCGCTAGCAACAGGGGGTGTGCTAATTGGAGCGGTACTACCAGACCCAGCTTTAAATTTTGTTTCCAATAATTGATTCATTTTACTGACGAGCCCGCCCTCAAAAGTCTTCGCTTCACGCGGCTGTTGGATTTTCGGAATGTATCCGCCTCCTACTTCTCCTGCTTTTTCGGGTTGAGGGGCAGCCTGCATTGAAGGCGCGCCGTAATCAGGGGATCCAGCAGGCAGGGCAGGAGCGGGACCAGCGGAGGGCCCGTGTAACTTTTGCTTGATTTCAGCCATCATGGCGCTCCGAATACTCATGCCACCTCCAAGTGCTCCTGGTGCTCCCGGTGCTCCTGGTGCTCCCGGCGCTCCTGGTGCTCCCGGCGCTCCACCGGGTGCGCTTCCGAACGATTTCCCGAACGAAGATGGTTTCATCAGATTCTCTTCGACGATGCTAGTTTTGGATTGGTAAGAAGGCATGGGAGGCGCAGCATGAGCGGCTGGAGCTGTTGTAGCGGCAGCAGCAACAGCAGCGGTCTCTTTCACGGCACCAACCAATTTAGAAATATCAGAGGTGATGTTGCTTTTCAAATTTACGACTTCATCATTGATTCGTTTAATTTCTGCGTCTAAAGAAATGGTTGCTTCAGCAATCATTTGAATCTTCTCATTAAGATTTGAAAAGGTAGCCTCAATTTTATCCGTGTATTCTAACATCATCTCAATAGCTTTGCCAAGAATAGCTATTTTATCAGAATCATTCTTATAGCTTAGAAGAACATCCGAAATAGATAATTTTTCCATGATATTGCCCTGACCGACTCAATTCAATATGGTGAAGAAGATTCTTTTTCTAGGTTATTAAAATTTTTACAGATTATAAATTTGTACGATGACTTTTCATTTGAAAGTTTTAAAGAAAAAGGGGGTTTAATGCCCGAATTAAAGAACTTTTTTGATAAGATCGACTGAATTTCGAGAATTGAACGCCTTTAAGAATTTTAAAGCTTCGATGTATGCGGTGGCTCTGATTGCCTCAGTTGTTTCTGCGTCAATTTTGTAGATTTCATTAAAAAATTTGATTATTCCATATTTCCCATCTGTTCCGAAGATTTGTTCATCGGATTTCCCTGGATTTTTGGGTTTAAAGGTTTCAATCGCCCAATTCCAGATTTTTTCATACAGTGCAGGGTCGAATATTTTCAGAGTATCCCACACAATGTTCATCCAGTGCGTCCCCACGTTCCCTTTGAGGATCATCCCCTTGGGAAAGTATTTAATAATTAAATCTAAGGGAGTCCCGGTAATTCCATGTTGGGCTAGTTTAACATTGTAAGGAGCGATGGCATTTGCAATCTCGATTGTACGAGGGATATTGATTGTAATTTTTCCAATAGGATTACCATTTGTATCAAACACATTGCCATGCGAAGTTCCATTCGCAATTGCCAATAGATTCGGGAAAACGCCATTTTTATTTAATGCTTCTATGAAGGTTTTCGCTTCTGCAACCGTAGTATAGACGAACCCCTGGCTATCTTTCTTGCCGATTTCGCCAACCTCCACTTCCAAACCGTAATTCTTGATTTTTATGTTACTTTTTATAAAATTGGCCATCTCGGTTGTGACTTCAATATTTCGTTGCAGCTGTTCAGATTCAGTCGTCCCCTTTGTATTGAAGAGGAACGAGGCATCAATGGCAAAACTGCTGCATCCTGCTTTAATTTGGGATCGAATGTGATTCCGCACGTCTTCTAGCTCTTCTGGAGTTCCTTTTTGGATGGTAATGTGATCCGCGTGGAGGATATACCAAGGATGATTTACTTTTTTGGCGGCTTCTTTGACGTTCTTCCCAAATTGCTCCGGAGTTAATCCAGTATAGCCACCTTTTAGGTTAGCCTCAGATCTCGCCAATTCAAAAATCACTACGGAATTCATTGATTTAGCGGCTCCCAAAATGCCCTCCAATACTCCAATGTTTATGCGAGGATTGGTTGCTAAAATAATACTAGACTTATCCTTTAATGCGTTATAAACAACAGCGCCCGGGACTGGTTCAAATCCATTTGTCATTTTATTGCCTCCATTACCATTAGAAATTAATTCATTTCTTTATTTCTTATCTTTTAATCTAAATAAATTATTATTCCTTTGTAAAATTGCACAATAAAATAAATATAAGCTAATTCCTTATATTACTATGAGTGCTATTTTTAAATTAGTTTGCCATAATTGCTTTGTAGAAGGGATAAAGAAATGGCCGAGAAGCAAGTCCCCAAAGAATTAACGAAACAATTACCGAAACAAATAATGAACTTCAAATTAAAAGATTATGTGGGCATCTTGACAGCGGGTGGTCCCGCGCCGGGACTGAACGCGACTATCGAAGCCTTCGTTTATGCGGCGTTCGAGAATAACCTTGGGGTTGTGGGGTTCCATGATGGGTATATAGGGCTAATAAAGAATAAATTTTCCTTATTAGTTCCTGAAGCGTTAGACCCGAACCGAACCCATATTGCATCTATAAATAACATTAACGTAATTAGTGTGACCAGAATTTTGGACCAACCAGGTACAATTTTGGGGAGTTCTCGAGTTAACATCTTATCAATGAAAGACGCAATTGAAAAAGCCAAGGAAAATTTTGATAATTTGGGGTTAAAAGGAGTGGCCTGTTTAGGCGGAGACGACACGCTTTCGATAGCAAGCGAATTGTATAAATATGGAGTGAATGTCGTTGGGGCCCCCAAGACCATCGATAATGATGTGATGGGGACTGACTATTGCTTTGGCTTCGACACGGCAATCAATGCAGTGGCGAAATTCATCCGAGATTTAGTCTGGGATGCGCGATCCACTAGTGGGATAATAGTGGTCGAAACAATGGGACGCCGTGCAGGCTGGATTGCATTGGAAGGAGGGGCTGCAGGTGGGGCACATGTCATCCTCATTCCGGAACTCTATCGTGCAAAGGTGGAAAATAAGGATCTTTATCCAGAATTGGAAGAATATCGCAGTATGGACTTCAATATTGATACAGTGGTTGAAATTATTAAACGGCGAATAGCGAGAGGTAAGCCCTACGCAATTGTTTGCGTTGCAGAAGGTTATATCGACGAAGTTCTGGAAAAAGTCATCGAGAAAGAGGCAAAAAACATAGAAAAAGACGAGTTTGGGCATCTTCGACTGGATCTGTTGGGGATTGGAAAGATTGTAGCGGAGTATATTGAGAAGAAGCTCAATATTAGAACTCGTACTGTTCAAACTGGCTATCTATCGCGTAGTTCTCCGACCAGTGCCTTTGATGCCTATATGTCCATTAATTACGGCATCAATCTGCTAAAAATGATACAAGAGGGAAAGTTCGGTAAAATGATCGCCATGGAAGGGTCCACCTTTGTCATGAAAGATTTAAACGTGGTGAAAGGAAAAATCCGTTATGTTCAACCATGGCGCTTTAAAAATATCTCGAAATTTTGGAGTTGGTCTTTAACAGGGTAATGGGGATCACGTTATCTTTTAACGAGCGTAAAAATGTTTTCTTTTCGGGTAGATCCCCCAAAATTCTTCATTAAACTTAGTTGAAATTCTGCTTTTTTGGTCAATTTTTTCATCTCCCGTTGGGTAAATAAATGATAAAAACGTTGAACTGGCTCCCCCGTTTGTTTTGTCCAAGGAATATAGATATCACCAAATTCGCTAAAGGATTCGAATTTGACTAGATGATGAAAAATTTCTTTCAGAAAATGCCAGAAAAAGCGCTTTTGCCACCTTCTCCATGTTGTAATAAGGCAATTTCCAAGGGGGTTAAGGACTCGCTTGATTTCAAGTAACGCAGATAGGCGATTCACGCTGTGGGGAATATGATGAAGCGTTGCGAGAAAAATAATATTATTAGCACTTTCATTTTTAAATGGTAAAAACGAAATATCTGCCAATATATACGAAATATTGTCAATCTGCAGAGAAGTACGCTTTTGATTTGCGATGCGTAGCAGATTCAAAGAAAAGTCGATACCAATGACCTGACCTGCTCTGCTCGAGAATAAAAGTGAATGCCGACCATTCCCACACCCCAAATCTAGCAGGTAACCGTCATCAAAGAGATTTACACAATCATATTTTTCCAAGAAATCCATTATTACTGCCCAGGGTTTCTCTCTCAGCCGGTCCCAATCATTGGCAATTGTTTCAAATGCTTGTTTTACGGATTGCGAATTTATCAGAGGTTTTTCTCCCAAAAATTGATCATCCTTTCGTGTAAAATTTTTTATATTATTTTTAATTTAGTGAGGAAGATTGAATTAATTAATAGTGTATCACTTTTTTGTAAATTTGAAACATTTTTGTAAATTTTAATCAAAATGGAAGAGAGACGAGCAATGGTAAAAATAGATATTGTTGGCGAATTCAACGAAAATATCGATAATATCTTGGAAAATGACTCTCTTGAAATGTCTCTTATAAATCAGATCACGGCCCCTGAAGACTTCCAAGAAGTTTTAATTGTATATCCACCCCCCAAAGGGAAGTTTCGGTGGAAAGAATATACGGGAGAAGAAGCCGATATTTTATTTAATTACGTTGAAAAGGGGGGCATTCTGGTCTTAATCCCGCCATTTAATCAGCTCTATTTTGAAAAAACAGCGGCGATTTACGAAAAGTTTCAAGTGAAGCCGATCTTCAATCCAGAGAACGTGTTAGCACATCTCAATCCGCACCTATTAAATTTCGGGAAAGAAGGCAAACGACCCCTTAAGAATTACATCCATTTTCTCACGACTGACAAAGAATCTTTAGAAGTAATCATTGAAGGGAATTGGATCCCCATTTTTGCTTATAAGTTCATCGGGAAAGGGACCGTAATTCTATATGGGATTGGGTCATCAGAATTTTGGAAAGAAAATCTGCATTCAATATTTAGGTATCTCATGCAAGATTATGAGTTCTTTTGGGATAACAGCGAATTGAGTGAAAAAGTCCTGGAGAGCGTTCTTGGGTGCACGCGCAAGGAGCGCCATGAAAAAGTGCAGGAGGAATTCATTCGAGCTTTTGTCCGAAAAAAGAAATTCAATCAATTCCTAGAGATTAAAAACGCAAATTTGAAAGAGCAATTGTTGAAAAATATTCAGGAATCAACCATAGAAGAGGAGTTCAAGGACTATTCAGGAAAGCTCATTGAAAAAAAATATCGAGACCTCCTCACTTTGCTGAGTAAAGACTACCCCGACCTGATTAAAAAAATTCAGAAATTTATCTACAAGAAAATTATGGATAACACCATCAATGAAAAAATTTTCAATAAATTATATGAGAGCGATCTCCTCCCGCCTAAATCGGCGCATCTGGTCATTTTTTATCTCAACATCGAGGATCCAGAACAATATAAAAAATATAAAGAAAACTTAATGAAATTAATCCAATGGAATAAAGAAGAAAAAATCTTTGATGAAGCCTTTCTGAAAGAATTGGCTTGGAAACACCTATAATTCTTATCAACGCTCAAAACTAATTCTTCTTTAATTTTTTTTTAATTCTTCTAAACCTATTTAAGGTACCATTTTTCTAGTATTCTTGTCCAAAATTTCTGGACTCTAGGTCCATCCAAGACGGACTTAGCCTTTTGAGGTGAATTCATGTCAGACCAAGAAAAAAAGGAGCAGGAAAAGAAAGAAAAGAAGAAGCAAGCCAGATTTCTGTTTGATGAGAAAAATGAGAAAGAAATCCAATTGCTTGAAGCTGTCCAGAATCGCGCAATCCTTGAGCCTTTAGAAGATAAGGGCTTGAGTCTTGGAGAGTTGCAAAGCAAAATAAACAAAATGAAAGAAGAGCCTATTGAAAAATCCACGCTTGCAAATCGCATTTCTCGATTGAAAACGGCTGGACTCGTTCGAAAGCAAACCCGGCGAATAAATGAAGAGGAAGCGAGAAGTCCAGAATATCGGGGCTGGCGAACGAAAAAAGTCGAAGATAGGATTTATCAAGCCGAGCTGGGGTTTGAATTAACGAAAAATGGGAAAGATGCTCTGAAGATAATGCGCGATTTCACGCAACAGACAGAACCCGAACCTCAAAATGAAGAAGAAGAAAAAGATATAAAAAAACAGACAACACCTGCACCTCAAAATAAAGAAGAAGAAAAAGATGTAAAAAAAGATTCAAAAAAAGATGAAAAAGAAAACGAAAGATGAAAAAGAAAATGAGTGAAGCCAAAGAAAAAGTAAATGGATTTTTAGAGAATTTGACGCAATTCGTCACATTTGAGGCACCGCAAAGTTATAAAAATCTCACCATCATCCCGTTAATTCTGAAGGATGAACCTCTTGAATTCGTCACGATAAGAGAGGCAGAAGATAAGGATTTGGGATATATCCAGGAACAGCAAAGCGAAAGTGTCGCTACATTACAGGCGATTAATCAAGGAACCAATCCAATTCTTATTCCTTATATGCAAGTAGTCAAGGGAGGAAAGCAGGATAGGACCATTTTCGAGCCAATCCTTGTTCCTGCGGGGAGTACCCTTGTTATTCCTTCCAAATGCATCGAACATAGCAGGTGGAGCTATAGATCGGCTGAGGAACAAAATACCAAGCGATTTAAGACAGAGCAAAAAATGGGGCAATCGATCAATGCAAAAGCAATAAGGGCCGCCTATGTTCAGACCAGCGCCCAATCAGAAGTGTGGAATAGCATTGAGTCGATGTCCAGCCAGATGAACCTCTGCCATGACGCAGCACCTACGAGAAGTGGAATCCAGATCCAGGAAACCCAAAAGGAAAAAATCGACGACTACCAAGCGAAGTTCAAGTTGGGGCCTAATCAAGCGGGGATTATCGGGCTCATAAATAATCAAGTCGTGGCTGTAGAACTTTACGGTAATTCGGCGGCATTCCAGATTTTTTGGAAGGACCTTATCAATTCCTTTGCAGTAGAGGCCCTCCTACGAAGTGAAACCCAGGAGAAGGTTAAACCATTGAAACCTGCGGAACTGAGTGAACGAGCTCTACATTGCTTTGAAAATTTTAAAATGCAGTATCAGGAACGCCCCGGAACAGGAATGGGGACGGTGGTTGAATTTGCGGATCCGAATCTCGTGTGGGCAGGCATTGCGCTGGTGCACGAGAATAAATTTGCGCATTTCTACGTGGTTGGAAAGAGTATACTCCCCGATGAGAAAATTAGAACACGCCAAATGCAAGCGAGCCAATTGCAACGGCGCATCAATGTGGACCAACAACAGCGCCCATTTTAAAAGATTCACTATGCGAATTAAACTCCTACCAACTCTTTTTTTCTCTATTAAGTCCCAAGTTAAGACTTAGTTTATTTTAGGATTGACTCGAATTATAACAATAATAAATAGATTCAAATTCATCCGTAAGTATATTTAACAAAATCTCATTTAATGAGTTAGGTGAATAAATCATGAGCGAGAAAGACAAAGAGCCAAAGAAAGAAGCCACAAAGAAACCGAAGTTGCGTGGTTGGGTTGGTCGGAAAGCAGGCGCAGAAGAAGTGGCAGGCTCAGTAGATGAGAAAATCACAAAATCCTTGAAAGAGGATAAATAAGATAAAAAATCTATAATTTCTTCTTTTTTTATCAGTATCTATTTTTGGTGCCGGCGGTACCAGCGTTTATAGATGAATTTGTAGCCGAAGTAGATGCAGAAGAAGATGCCGGTAGAAATAAGCACAGCGGGGACCGCATTTTCGCCTGCAAGGGTCAGCGCAATAATGGGGCCGACTTGGATGACAATGCCCAGTAAAACCGTAAGAAATTCCATGAGGTTCCCGTGAATGGTGCCGACTGCGGAATCGATCAATTCTAATTTTTTCTCTAGGATATCCAAAGATTTATCAAATTCATAGATAGCGTTACGCCCGGTTTCAAACCGCTTGATGGTGCTTGTTTTAATTAATAGTTTAACGTCGTAAAAACCTTCGACCGCTTTTGAGAGGCGGGCTCGCATCTGGGCTAATTCATCGGTCTCCATTTCCGAGATCGGTTTCTTGGAAAGTAAGTGGTCGTAAAGCTGGATGAGGAACCGCGGCAGTTGTAATAATTCCTGCACGAGGATAACGTCTCGCTTTTCCAAAAGGAATTGGTCCTCAATGGTCCGATTCGATTTTTTCGCCAGGAATTCCAGAATTTCTTTGGTCTGCTGCGAGAGGAGGAGCATACAACTTTCGACGCTGAAGAATAGCGCGTAATCAGTGCGTTCCGCAATGTTATTTTCGTCTTTCAATTTCTCTTCGATTAATCCCGGGCGAATGTACTCGGGTTTCAAATGGAGTTCCTGACAGAGCATCGAATAGAGTTCGGCCTTATGTTTTTCAATTAATTCGCCGGGAGATTTCATGTCGGGGAAATTAAACAGCAGCACAGGAAAGAAGTTGAACACGTTATAGCGCAGGGACCTGTGGAGCGTCTTGGAATCGGTGACCTTCGCAGTAGTGACGGTGTAAGCAATTATAGCCCAATATATCCAGACGAGTTCATGAAAGGTCATCTCGATCGAAATTTTTCTTTCTTCACCCTCGCCTTCTTTCCCGAGGAGCGCCTCAATTTTAGGCGTCACCATGGAGTAGTCTTTCAAGACTCGATAGGGAATCTTAAAGGTGATTTTATCCTCTGTTAAGGGAAGCAGTTGGATTTCATTAACAATATCAGGCGTAAGCCCCATATTTTTGATTTTCAGCCAGAATTCAAGAATAAAGACACCCGAACTATGGAAGAGGAGATGGACCTCGACGGGTTCAACGCGATCCCCTGGTAAAACAATATCAAAGGTGGTCAACTTTGCCCGAAAGAGTTGGAGTCCCTCTAGATATTCGGGATCAACATTGTCCATGTCCGATTCATACAATAATTTAAGATCACTTTTCACCGGGTCATTTCTTGTAAAAAAGAACGCGCGATTTTCTTTTCCCGAGCCGGCCCGTTGTTCCAGCTCTTGTGCAGTGCAATACCGGAGCAGCCCTTCTACAATGCGCGTTTTGTTAAACAATTTTTCGGCAATCTCTTTGACTTCATCACGTTTCTTGATCCATCGACCGGAATCGACGGTATAAATCCACACAATTT
>Ga0315277_10002812_pt1 | contig 23951 bp, 24 predicted proteins | sample YL17G05_15_MG_FD_203695 | JGI IMG/M metagenome (GOLD analysis project Ga0315277, IMG submission 203695) | Sediment microbial communities from Yellowstone Lake, YNP, Wyoming, USA - YL17G05_15 | ecosystem: Environmental > Aquatic > Freshwater > Lake > Sediment | place: USA: Wyoming | collected... | reverse complement strand
GGACCTGGAAGACCTCGCGCGCGACCGCGTAGACCTCGAACGGGACGTGCGGGTCCGTCGGCTTGCCTCCGACGTTGAGGAAGAGCGACCCGTGTTCTGACATGACCCACCGCACGGTCTCAAGCCACTTCCTCGTCCACTCGAGGTAGGCGGCCCGCGGCTGCTTGTCGTCGTGACTCCGGTAGTTGATCCCGAGGTTGTAGGGAGGCGAGGTCACCACGCAGTCGATCGACCCGCGCTCGATCGTCGGGCACTTCGGATTGAGGACCTCGAGCGAGTCTCCGTGGATGAGCTCGATCGTGGCGCCGTTGACACCGATCTTTTGGGCCTTCAATGCCTTGCCCCTTCCTCGAACATCTCCTTCTGCTCCCTCGCCGCCTTAACCGAGTCGAAGAGCGGCACCTCGAGCTTCTTCTCGTGCTCGGCGAGGCGGATCTTCGAGACCCTGATCGCCCGCGGGTCGAGGTCGATCCCGTAGTAGTCGGCACACCGCGTGAGAGCCTCGACACCCGTCGTCGAGGATCCGGTGTAAGGGTCGAGGACGCGCGACGGGACCGTCTCCTTGTGTCCGCACTTGCAGCCGGGCTTCCAGCCCTTGATCACGGGAGGGACGTAGTCCTTGGACGACGTCTTCTTGGCGTTGCCGTTGACGATGTCGTTCTCGTGGTCGTGCCAACTCTTGCCGGTCGAGCCGCCCTTCGCCTTCGAGTAGATCGGCCGCCACTGGGCGCCGCACTGAGGGCAGCAGCCCTTGTCGCCGATCGTCGCGGACAGGCACTTCCTGGGAATCCAGATCGGCATGATCGACGTGTGCTTCCACTCCTTGCCGTTGATCATGCAGACGTAGCCCTTGTCGATCGGGCCCGTCCAGACGCTCCGCACGAGCCGGTCGTGCGCGACGCCAGGCTCGCGCGAGGAGACCTTGTCCCAGTAGTAGCCGTCGAGGTTGATCTTCGTGATCGACCCCTGGCGCTTCGTGAGCATAACCAGGTACTGGTGGCTCTGGACCGGCCGGTTCGAGACACTCTCCGGGACCGGGTTCTCGAACTCGAGCGCGACGACGCTCCTCACGTACCAGCCGTCCGCCCGGAGCTTCATGGCGAGGAAGTGCGCCTGCATGGTCAGGTCGCCGTCCTTGAGCTCGTGGTGCTTCTGGAGGCGTTTGCCGACGGCCGCCCCGGCGTTGTCGTGCCGCCGCTTGAAGGCGCCTCCGGCCGCGTGGCCTGGGCCGGCGAAGCTGCGGGCCGAGAACCAACCTTCGCCGTCCACGAGCCAGCAGACACCGTCGTCACGCATGACGCGACGGACCTCGCGGAAGACCTTGACCTGGTTCGCAGCCCAGAGCTCGATCGTGGGCTCAAGGCCGTAGGCGTCCTTGCCGTCGTAGGAGCGCTGGAGCCAGAAAGGGATCGAGGTCACGACGGAGTGGAATGTTTCGTCCTGGATCTCGGCAAGCCTCCTGAGGACGTGCCCCTGCTCGAGTATGTAGACGGGCTTCCGCATGTCGCGGAGCCTACCACCCGACACCGACAACCTAGGTCAGAGCCAGCCGGCGTTCTCCCAGGCGATCTCGAGGGCGTAGCGGCGCTCGAGTTCCGGCCATGTGAAGTTCGTCGTGTCGTCGCCTCCTCCTAGCCCGCGTATGCTGTCCCAGAGGCTTGCCGCGAACTGCGCACGGTCCTCGACCGGGTTCGGGAAGAGCGGCGTCGGTTCGGCTAGGCTGCTGTCGATCCACTCCTGGACGCTGTCGAAGCCGTCCTGCTCGGCCATCGACCCGAGGTCCGCGTAGCTGATCAGGCTCTCGTCCACGAAGGCCTCAACGTCGGACGGGTCGTCGATCCACGTCTCCTCGATGAAGGGATCTGCTCGTCCCGAGGCGAACGGTCCCATGAGCCTGACGGCATGGTCCATGGCCTCTCCCTTCGCGTAGACGAGGAGAGGGCTCACGTAGTCGCCTTCGTCGTTCATCTCATGGCCAGGTCGGAGCTCGTCGAATCCGTAGCCTCCAGACTCTGTCAATGCGGCCGGCCACGCCTCCCCGGCCGCGTCGCAGGCCGCGATCGCCCATGTCTTCGAGACGATCTTTCTCTTGATCACCGTCGCCAGCCAGCGGCGGAAGTTGTCGCGCGAGAGGGCCAGGTCGACCCACGCCTGCTTCGCGGACGGCGTCCCGAGCTTGCCCCACCCTTCGATGAGGAGGTACTCGGCCTCGGCGAGCGCCCGTCTCGGCGTCCTCGCCCCGGTGATCGCGGCGACATGGGCGAGCGACACCTGGCCGCGCAGGTTCATGGCAGCGATCCCGGCGATCGCGTCCGGGTCGCCGGCGCGCCAGGCGCGTTCGAGTCTACGGAACTCCTCGTCGGTCGAGTTGTGCCGTCTCATAGAGAACAGGATAGCAGCCTGATTCAGCCGGGCGGCGGTTACCACCAGGGTCCGACGTCTTTCGGTCTCCTCGTCTCTTTACTCCTTCAGCCAGGCGGTCGTGGTCATGAAGTGGGGAGCCTCCGCCTCGCAGCCGTGAGCGCAGTCGCCGCCGGCTCTCGGTCTGTGGTGAGGCGGGTTCGCGCGACACTCGTCGTCGCAACCTCCGCCAAGGATACGCGGCATGTGCGCGATCCTGTGAGTAGAGACGCGCTGTCCGTGGAAGACGACGGTCAACTCGACGTCGCGCGACAGCACCGAGTCCGAGATCGAGAGGGCGAGTGTGTCGCCCCGTGGCAGGAACCTGGGCGGCATCCTGAGACATGGGCGGCTTGGGTGTTCGATCGGCTCCTGTCTCCTGGCGGCGAGCAAGGTCATGGGGAAGTCGAACTGCTGGTTCATGGAGTAGACGAAGATGCTCGCACGGGCGCTGGCGCAGAACGTGAGGAACTCCACGACCGAGAGCGCGACCGGAACGAGAACCGAGATCCCCATGAACATGAAGTCGTAATCTCTCGGGACGGAGACGTGGATATCCCTCTTGTGAAGGGGCTGGACCGTAGCTCTCTCCCAGAGCGGAGCGTCCTGCTCGAGCGGCGTCTCGTGGACGGTGACGTTCTGTGTCTGGGCCGCTAGAAGTATTCCGCGGACCCACTTGACGAGGTCTACGTTCCCTTCGGAGAGGAGGCGGCGCTCGATCTCGCGGAGGTCACTGTCGCTCACGCCGTCATGTTACCTGCCGCGGACGACATTCCGCCAGACGACGAACGGGGCCTGGATCGCGAAGATGCACATGAGCCCTATGAACAAGATGATCCTGAGAGGGAGCGGTGGAAGCGGGACCGTGCGCCTCTGCCGCCGTGCCTTCACACGGCGAGCGTATCAACCCTCTTTGACAGGGCGCGGGACTACGTCCATGGCCTGGATCTTGATCCAGTCTCCGCTGCGGCCCTTGAAGAGTCGTCGGGTTGTCTGAAAGAGCTCTCGTAGGCCGGTCATCGTGAAGGTAGGCGCAGACTCCTGTCGGTTCATGGCGTCCTGGGCAGTGACCTCGACGACCAGCGCCGGATCGACGCCGATCTCACTCTCGTTCAGATACCAGCCTAGGAGCTTCCCCTGGGCCTTCCCGTTCTTGTCCCAACCCCATCGCTGCGGGATCGGCGGCGGTCCTTTCTTGTCCCAGTTCCAGAGGTGGCCGAGACCGCTCCCGATCGCTCTCCCGATTATGCCGGCCACTTCCTTTCGCTTGGCGCGGGCGAGATCCTCCTCGATTCGCTTCTGGAGCTCGTCGGGCGACTCGGCGTTCATGAGGATCGACATCTGTTCACCGAGAGCGGCCGGCTCCGGCTCCGGCTCACCGGCTGCCTTGTCCGCCGCGGCCTTCCACTCTGGCGAGCCAGGCTCGGCTCCGCCGCCGAACTCGGGCATGAGCACGTCACAGGCGCTCATGGCGTCCTGGAGAGCGAGCGGCGTCGGCGAGTAGCACATACCCTTATGCTCGATGAGCCACTGGTCGTCGAATCCAGACTCGATTCTTCTCAGGATCACCATGTCGCCGTCCTTGGCGACGGTGACGTAGAGATCGTCTGACGCACGAGCGAACGTGATCTCGCCGTGCGGGACGAGGTCTAGCTTCGCGCTCCTGAGGTAGGACGTGATCCTCTTCCACTCGTCGTTCACGTCCGTCACGATCCGCTTGCGGCGCGGTTTGATCTTCTTCTCAGTGATCTTGAGGAGATCATCGGCGGTCACGAGGCCGAGATCCGTGGCGCCGACGATGTCGATGAGGAGACAGTCGACCTTGTGCGGGAAGGTCCGAAGGCCGCGGCCAGCCATCTGGCAATAACGGCCTTGGCTCTTTGTCGGCCGAGCCACGACGATGGCGGCGATCGAGCGTTCGTCGAACCCCTCGGTCCAAAGCTCGCTGTTCGAGGCTACCTGGATTTCGCCGTTCGCCAGCTTTTCGATTACTGCGCGGCGCTCGGTCTTGTTCATGTACGGCTCGCCGGAGGCCCACGCCGCCTTGATTCCTAGCTTCTGGCATTCCTCAGCCGTTCTCTTGGCCTGGTCAACCGAGGCCGTGAAGACGATCGTCTTCCGGTTGCCGCAGTGGGCCTTGATCGCCGCCGCCGTCGCCTGAGCGGCGTTCGTGCGGGTGAGTTCCCGGTCGAGGTCCGAGGTCGCAAAGTCGCCGTCTACGATCTTCATGGCGTTCGGATTGAGCGCGAGCGGCACCTTGACCGGCACCGGACGCACGAGGTAGCCATTCTTGATCGCGTCTTGGATCGGGTACTTGTAGACGATCTCCTCGAACGCCTTCGCGAGCGATATCTTGTCTGACCGTTCGATCGTAGCCGTTAGACCTAGCAGCTTCGGCCCGCTCGGGGTGAAGCAGCCGAGCTGCGCCAGGACCTTCATGTAGGTCGGAGACACGGAATGATGGCACTCGTCAACTGTTACCAGGTCGAAATGGCCCCACATAAGCAAGCCGATAAGCCGATCTTCTTGGGCGAGCGTCTGGATCGACGCGATTGTGAGTCGGTGGGCGCACTGGTCCCGCTCGGCCTTCACGATCCCGACGTCGAGCCCTGGGAACTTCTCGAGGCACTCGTCGTATGACTGCTGGATCAGCTCTTCGCGGTGCGCGATCCACAGGACTCTGCTGTTGATTCTGCCAGTGATGGTCAGCGCAGTGATTGTTTTGCCGCAGGCAGTCGGCAGGGAGATGATCACCCTTCTCTTGCGTGCGGCCTCCCAGCACTCGATCGCCTCTCTCTGCGGCAGGCGTAGCTCGAGCTCCGGAGCGATGACCGGATAGTTCTTCTTGAGCGTGATCCTCTTCACGTCGAGGGGCTTGGGAAGCTCTTTGATCCTCACGTCTTCTTGCCCTTCGCCGCCGCCCTCTTGATCGCCGCCCGGAGCAGGTCCTTCTCCTTCGGCTTCGTCGGCTTCGGGTCGGCCGGGACCGGCAGCTTCGTGATCTTCGCGAGGTTCTTGAGACCCTTCTTCACGCCCCTCTTGATCCTCTCGCCGAACTCTTTCAACGCGGCCGCCTTCTCCGCGTCGACGACGGCGTCCTCGGCGTCGTCGTCAAGGGCTGGGGCGCCCCTGACCGCGGCCGCGTCGGCGTTCTCGAGGTTCTCCCACCGCTCCGTTCCAGGAGCAGCCCCGAGAGCCATGCGAGCGACATAGACGGCGAGGAGGAGCGACTCTGCCTTGTCCGAGGAGAGCTTCCTCGCCTTGAGGCTGTCCGGCTTCTCGCGGAGGTCGATCCCGGGGAAGAGGCGCTGGGCCTTCGCGATCGCGCGACGCTTCACGTCCTTCGGGGCGCCGCCGGCGACACCCATGGCCTTCTTCCAGTCGATCGGCCGGAGCGTGTCGAAGCGAACGCCGTTGGCGAGGAGAGCAGCCTCCCAGACACCCTTCGAGACACCCTTCACGAAGTTCGCGATCGAGCCGATCTTCGGGAACGCCTGCTGCGCCTCCATGAGGACGGTGTCGATCCCGAACTCCTTCCACCGGCGGACCTCGTCCACGATCCCCTGGGCGTCGTGGATCCTCCGTGTGTTCCCCTCGATGGTCGGGCAGGCCGTCGTGAAGACGACCTTCATGTTCTCGTCGACCGCCGACTGGAAGCCGGTGAGGCCAGGGTCGATCCCGACGAAGATGCGCTTCCTCGGGCCGGCTGGCGGCCCAGCGCTCGGCGCGACGCCGTTCTTCCGGTCCTGCTCGCTTCGCTCGAAGCACGTCTTCCACGTCTCGGAGGCTTCCTTGTAGGTGTCGCGCTCCTGGATCAACTTCTTGATCACGGCCTCGTGGTTCGCGACTGCGACCTGGAGCTTCGTCGTCTCCTCGGTCGAGACGACCGCGACGGTCGGCGCCACCTTGTCGGCTAGCGCCTTGGACATGGCCTTCCAGCTCTCCTCGGCCCGCTTCAGGACGACATCGACCTTCTCGGGCGAGGAGGCGGCTTCCTTGAGCTCGCGCGAGAGCTCGGCGAACGTCCACGCCGGTCCGGCCTGAGGCGTCGTCGGCGCAGTCGCGACAGGAGGAGACGGACTCGTCGGAGTCGTCCCTGTCGAAGCGGCGCCAGCCGCCGCGGCCTTGACTGCCTTGTCGGCCTCGATCTCGGCCTTCGTGCGGCGCTTGCGTTTCGGCTTCTCGGCTGGCGCCGTGGCGTCCTGGGCCGGAGGGGCCGGCGACTCCCGAGGTGCCTCCCGCGACGCAGCCGACGCCGCCGGCTGCGTCGCGGCGATAGGCTTCTCGCCCGTCCCGCCGCACGGCGAGCACGGACCACCCTTGCTGCTCTGGCCGGATCCGCCGCACGCGACGCAGAGCGGAGCCGCGACGGGCGCGAGATAGCCGCCGTTCGGGTCGGGCTTGCCCTGACTGGTCGTGCGCTCGAAGTCCTTCGTGCGCTCGAAGTTAGCCGGCGGCGGCTCGGGCCTCTTCTCGGGCTCCGGTTCGATGAGCGGCTCCGGGTCAAAGGGGAGCTCGGTCTGGACCGCGACGGAGGGTTCCGCGGCTGGTCGCGAGTCGGCGCAGGCCGTCTCAGTTGTCTTCGGCTCAACGGGCTGCGGCGAAGGCGCGCCCAGCGGAGTCGTGATCCCGTGCCCGACGACGGGCGTCGCGACTCCTGGCGCCGCCTGACCTTCGGCGACGGAGTGCTGCGCCTTCATGAACATCGGGAGTGGCGCGACCGGCGTCGGGTCGATCGTGTCCCGCGGGTAGACCGTCTCGCCGGGAGGCGCCTTGATCGGGTTGTCCTCGGTCCCGAGGGCAGACTCCGGTGCGGCGTCCTCGTGGACGGGGAGCGGCGACGGAGGCTCGACCCCGCACTCGCACGGCCCGCTCGCTCCGACGCCGGCGAGCCGCTCGAGGGTGCCGACGAAGGCGGGGCACAGGATCGAGTGTTCGGTCACGGCTTCCTCGGTCACGGCTTCCTCCGGTTCCTCTTCGTCATCTTCTTAAGGCTGTCGACCTCGCGCCTGAGTCGCGCGACCTCGGAGAGACACGCGGCGACGATCGCGATCGTGGGGTTCTCTCCATGCATGGCGACCCAGAGCAGACTGGCGTCGACCGGAGCGCCGGTCTCGACGGAGCCGTCGGGATGAAGGGTGAGCAGGGTTACGGGAGGGTCGTCGTGCCACGGCCTGAGAGTGAGCTTGAACGGCTCCTTGAAGGATGTCTCCGGATCGGGCCTGGCGCCGATGGCGATCGGCTCGTCGGTCGGATCGAAGCTGATCTTCGCTGACTCTCCGAGCCTCCCGCGGATCGGATGCCGCACGTACTTGATCCCCTCGTGACCCTGCTTGTTCATGGGCTACTCTTCTTCGTCCTGACCGATCGTGCTCTGAGGCCTACCGCACTCCCTGCATGGCTTCCCGTCCTTCGAGTGCTTCGTGGACTTCTTGATGGGAAGCTTGGAGTCGTTCTTCTTTGCGGGCTTCTTCTTGTCCTTCGACATGTGGTCCTCCTTGGTGGATCTTGAGTATCGCACGAGGGCCCGACACTAAAGACGGCCCTTCTCCTTGAGCAGCGGGCTGACGTAGCGCCAGATCACGTTCGTCACGTCGCCGCCGGCGCGCGAGGCGTCGATCGTCACCTTATTCGTGGCGATCCCGTCGAGTCTCACGAGTCGTTGGTAGCGCTCGCGCCGCTCGTCGTGCTTGTCGTCCTTGTCGAACTGGTCGAGCTTCTTGCCGGTCTTCTCGGCGCGCTTGAGGAGCCTCTCCTTTGCCGTCTTCTTGTCCACGTCGAGTAGGACGACGAGATCCGGCTTGGGCATGATCTTTACGTGATGCAGCGCGAGCCAGAGGGCGCTCGGGGCATGCGGCGGGTCCGCTCCGGCCGAGATCGGAGGATCGTCCCAGTCGCCGTTGTAGACGCAGGTCGAGAGCCAGTTCCGATCCTGGATCACGATCTGGCCCTGACGAAGGGCCGGCTCGATGTCCTTCCTGAGAAGTTGAAGTCGATCGGCGACGAAGAGCCCGACCGCCTCCCACGGCTGGATCTCGGGTCCGTTCGCGAGTCGGTGGCGGATCTCGTCGCCGACCGTTCCTATGAGCTTCTGGGGCTCTGTGAGCTCGACTGTGAGCTCGCGGGTGACCTCGCGGATCTTCTCGGAGATAGCCTTGGCCTGGGTCGTCTTTCCGGCGCCGTCAATCCCTTCGATGACTATGTAGACCGACTCTCTCATCGGTCTTCCGGGCTCCGGCGCACGCGGAAGGTGCGCCCCTCGCGCGGACGGCCGTCGATCCGGGTCGCCTTGCCCTCGGGAGTGCCGAGGATCGCACGCGCCTCCTCGCCGATCTCGACGAGGTCGATGAGATCGACGCCGAGGGTGTCTGCCGCGTCCTTGGCCCAGACGAGGCGACGGCGGCGCCGGGGGTGCATGGGCCTGGGGCGCCCGAGAGCCTCGGCGGCGTGGAGTCCTCCGTCGTTCAGGCGGCGGATCATCTGGAGCTCCCGGAGGATCCTACGGAGGAGGCGGCGGGTCATGGCGCCGCTGTTGTTGATCGTGATGACCGGAGGCGGCTCAGCGGCGATCTCGGCCGGTTCGACCGGCTTGGTCGGTTCGTTCATGATCTTCTCCTTCAGGCCTTCTTCACGATGTCCTGCGTCCCTCGCTTCACGCTCCACGCGTCCGGCGCCCGGTCGTGGTGCATAGCAAGACGAGGCACTACGACCTCGAGTATGTCGCCCATGCGCTGGGCGATTGGTCGTAGCGTCGGGTGGACCGTCTGGCCGCTGCGGAGCTCGGCAATGTAGACCGCCGACGGCAAGGTGCAGTCGAGGACGACCGGGACCATGAACCCCATGGGCGTGTAGTACTGCTTCGTCAGGTCGTCGCAGTCGAGGCACTCGAGGCTCTGTCGACGATCTTCGATCGCGCTTGTGATCCCGGCCGGCAGGTTCTCGAGATACCACGGGTGGAACCCGAGCCTGGTCGTCAGGAGCGGCATCTCCTGGACGGCGCTTCGCTGGCGCTGGAGGTCTCGGTAGCTCCCGAAGTCGAGCGGGAACCGGAACGTGATCGACCCGAACTGGCGGAACCTCTGGTGGAGCTCTGCCTTCGGCGGCCGCGACGAGAGGAGGGCTCCCTCGGCCTTGAGGGTCGCGTGGTCGAGGCGGTAGGTGTAGCTGAACTGCGTGATCGGTTCGTAGTAGAACGCGAACCGCTCCATGCTCTTTCGGACGTACTCCTCCTCGGCCTCGTAGGTCTTGTGCGAGAAGCTCGAGGGGTAGCGCTCGATGAGCGCGGCCATGATCGCCTTGGCGACCTCGCGGACCTCGGCGAGCGGGTGGTTCCGCATCTCCTTCAGGTGGTCGGCGGCCTGGCGCAGGTTGACGTGCCAGGCGACGTAGGTCGTGCAGCCGGCTGGGAGGAGACAGCGGGCGATGTCGAACGCCTTGGCCTTGATCGCCTTCTCCCAGACGGACTCCTTCTCGTCAGGGTTACGAGGGAAGGCCGTCTTGAGGATCGGGACTAGCTCGACGAGGGCCTCGGAGTAGAGGCGCATCCAGCCGTCCTGGACCGCCTTGCCTTCTGGTGTCCCGAGCGGGTTCAGGACCTCCTGGGCCGCCATGTCGAGGTAGCGGGTCGACGCCTCCTGGCCGTTGTAGAGAGGCGTGTCCTGCACGGCTTTCGCGACGAGCATGGAGACGTTTTCGGCGCAGACCGTCGTCGTGCCGCAGTCGCCGATGGACTTGTGGCCGTAGCCAACCATGTAGGTAGCGACGAATGAACTGCTGCCTCGCTTCTTTACGTCTTCCAGGTGAACCACGACGCTCTTCGGGCTCCGCGAGTAGAGGGCCTGGAGCATGGCTACGTCCTCGGGGTTCGGCATGTCACGTCCGTCGATGACGATGATCTCCACCTAGTCCTCCTGGTCCTGGCCGCTCCCCGCGGCTTCCTCGCGCTCGTCCTGTCGCCGGCGCAGCTCGAGCTCCGCCTGGGCGCCTCGCTTGATCCCGTCCTTCGCCTCGAGGTCGGCCTCGGTCGTGCCCGAAGCGAACGAGAACATGACGTGGCCGGCGTTTCGCGACTGGTTCTCGAGCTTGGTCTGCTCGGCAAGAGCAGAGTCGATCACCTTCCCGACCTGCTCGCGGATCCCCTCGCACTTGGGACACGGCGGAGGGTCGTGGTCGTCCATCTCAGTACAGCCCAGGTCCACGGCCGCCACGAGCTGTCGCGACGTCGGTGTCGCACGTTCGGCGGGGAACGCCTCGCCGAACGCCAAGTGCGACCGCTCGCAGCCAAGGACTGACATGGCGACGTGGGCTATGTCGGCCTCGAACTCGGCGATCGTGCGCTTCTTGACCGCCGAGGCGCCGTTGATGCCGCCCACGTCGCGCCCGGCGAGCGCGAGGTAGCGCTGGAGCTCCTTCAGGAGCCAGAGCGCCTCCTCGCGTCGCTCGTCATCCGTCGAGTCGCCCATGCTGTACTGGCCGAAGTGCTCGATGACGCGCGAGCAGAGGGCGTCGTAAGGACGGACGGCGATCCCGTGCTCGGCGAGCTTGGCCTTGTGCGCGAGGAAAGCGTCGACGAACTCCTGGTCGGTCTCCGCCTCGCGCAGCTTCTTGATCGTGTAGCCAGGCTCGTCGGACTCGGGATCGGAGATACTCACTTGACGACGTTCCTCCTAGCCCGCGTTCTACCACCTGGGTCCGACAACCCGGCTCAACGGTTCTCGATCGCGTCTATCCGGTTCGTGAGCTCTAAGATCATCGCGTGAAGCTCGGCGTTTGTCGGGTCCGCTGGTATCACCGGCCCTTCATAGCGACCGAAGCCACAGCGACCGCGCCTTGTAATGTCACCCGACCGCCTCGTGGCGCGTCGCCAGATTCCGGCCACTCGCCTTCGATGATGAGGACGCCAGGGTGTCTCGGGCGATCCGGAGCCTCCGTCTCGAGGAAAGACAGGAAGTCCCGTGTCGTGACGGGAGCGTGGTAGTGTTCCTCGTTCGCGCGAGCCAGGACGACGACGCGTTCGAGACGGATCACCCGACGGACAAGCTTCCGCACGAGGTCGGGCGAGCGACGAATCTTCTCGGTGAGATAGCGCTCGACGTCTGTCTCGCTGCCGTTCTCGAGCAGTCGTTCGAGCGACCTGATATCTTCGTCGCTCACGTTAGGCGACGTTCGCGCCGAACGGGAACGCCGTTGTCGGGTCCTCGCGTCGCTCTGGCCACTTGTCGCCGATCTCGGGAAGCATGCGCTCATGGGGGAGCCAGCGACCCGGCGGGAGGAGTGGGATCGCCCGGTCGTCGATCTCGGCGAATGCGACGCGGTTCCGGCACGAGCGACACCAGAGACCGACGAGGTCGGTCCCGTCTCCCAAGGTCGTCATGGCAATCGTCGGCTCGCCGACGCGGCCGCACTCGCACGGGTAGGGAGGATACCCCTCGCGAGGGACCAGGAGCCTCATGTGGGCGAGTGCGTCGACCTCGAAGACGAGCGCTTCGGCCAGCGTCGGCGTCAGCTTCGTCTCGCCGGCGCTCTCAGCGGCGTTCTTCCAGGCGGCCTTCGCGAGCTCCTTGTCCTCGCCCAGGACGCAGTAGACGTCCATGAGGAGGCCCTTGCGGCACCACTCAACAAGGAGTCCGTTCGGTCCGACGACGAACATGTCGTAGCCGACACCCCAGCGCTCGAGGGCGATCCGCCCGTTTAGCGAGACGAGGTGGATCGTCGCGGGCTCCTTCAAGGCTGCTCTTCCTCTGGCGCCGGCGCGTTCGGGTCGCCTAAGAACTTTTCGAGCGCCTCGGCGCCCTTACTGTAGACGTTCATGAATATCTTGGGGGCGTGCTCCTTGAACTTGTCGGCGGCGAACGTCTTGCCTGCCTGGACCGTGGCGTGGAACGGGCAGCGATCGCGCAGGGCGGGGTCGAGTCTCTCCCCGCAGTCGACGCAGACCGCGAGCCGACGCGTGTAGGAGACGAGTTTCTCGAGGATCGCGGGCCATTCGGAGCTCTTGGCTCCACCCATGACGACGACTGTCTTCTCGATCGCGATCTGCGTCTTCTTCTTGAGCTCTTCCTTGTTGTCGGGCACGAGTGACTCCTATTCAGGCAGACGCCTTGGCGGGCGCGGACGGAGCGATCAATTTCGACGCCCAGCGGCGCGCCGTCTCTCTGAGTTTTTTCTCGGTCTCGTCGAATCCTTCATCGCGTAGAAGGACGAGGATCTTTCTCTCGAGATCGAGCTTCCTGTGATCCTCGCTCGTGAGCTCGAGCGCCTTCGTGTCGATCCGCTTTGCCCAACGCGCGTCGCCGATTGCCGTATGCACCTCGCGCTCGTCGGGCATGGCGGCGCCGAGGGCCTCCGATACGATCCTAGAGTTCGTCTTGCCTCGAAGCCCGAGGGATCCAGCGGCGAACGTGACTACATCCCTGATCCAGTAGTTCCACGCCGGCCGGAGGCCGTGCTTGAGCAGGGTCCCGCTGACCATGGTTGCGTCGAACGAGGGCACGATCCCGGCGAGCGTGCAACCCGACGTGAACTCGGCGATCTTCCAGGCGCCATCCTCGCCCTTCATGCGGTACTTTTCGTAGCCCTCCTTCTGGCGCTCGTAGAAGCGATTGATCCTGAGTGCGTCGGGGTCGGCCTTCGAGAGGTCGACCGGGAGCCAGATGACGACCTCCTCGTCGCCCTTGATCATGGCGATCTCGAAGACGTCGTGGTGGGCGAGGAGTCCAGTGGTCTCCGTGTCCACGTAGACGATCTGCTCGACGCCATTCGATCCGTTGCCGTTACTGCCCATGGGTCAGGCCGTCTCCCTGGCCTTTGACGTGAACGTAACCATGACTACCGACAACTACGCTGCGGTTTCGGCCGCCGCGGCAGGCTTCGGCTCGGGTTCTTGCTCGGTGCCCATGAAGGGATCCGTGATCGCCTCGACCTCTACCCGGTAGTACCCGTTGTTCGTCGACGTCCCGTCGACCGCCTGGGCGACCGCCGCCCCGACCGTCTTGGGTAGTGTCTCGACCCACTTGTCGACGAGCCCCGACTGCGCCTTCGCGATCAGCGAGGCGACCTGGAAGGCGAGTTGACTCTTCTTGATCTCCTCCTCGAGCATGGCGATCCTCTTGACCGCCGCCTCGTGGGCGATCGCCAGCGCGGCCTGGTCGGTCGGTGTCGGGGCCGGCTCCTTCTTGGGCGTGTTGATTCTGTCAGCCTCGTGGAGGATCTTGACCGCGGCAGTGACCGTCTTCTTGAGGTCGGAGAAGTCAGCTTTGTTCGTGAAGATGATCCGGCCGCGGTAGCCGTTTTCGTATATCTCGCCGTCCTCGGCCTTGTCACAGACGTCGTTGATCACCTTCTTGAGCGTCTTCTTCGCCGCCTCGGCGTTCTTCTCGACATCCGTCAGGCGGGAGTACTCGGCGAGGTTCTCTCCGATCGAGCGAGAGAGAGGGAGGAGCGACCCCTTGATCAGGCGCTTGTAGCCGTTGCACTCGGAGGATCTGAAGCACGAACTACAGTAGGTGTTCGGCGTCTCCTTTCTGTTGTCATCCCACTTGAGCATGCGGTAGGCAGCCGCCTTCACGTAGGCGATCACCCACTCGTCGCGCTCCTTCGTCCACTCGATCGGCCCGAGGATGATCGAGCGCGAGAGGTAGTGGAACTCGATCTCGATCTTGCGGCCAGGGAACAGCCGACTAGCAGCCGCGAGGTAGATGTTGACCTGTGGGTCGAGCTCGGCCTCCGTCTTCGACATGACGCCGAATCCGGCCTTGTAGTCGACGATCCGGATCGTTTTGTCCGGCTGTTCGTCAACGCGGTCGAGGACGCAGTTGACGACGAGGTCCTCCTTGAGCTCCTTGCCCGGAGGTCCGCCGATAGGCCCGAGGCTTGTCTTGTAGCTCTTCTCGGCCTCGATCGTGTGGGCGAAGCTGATCGTCTTCCAGCAGGCGTCGATCGCGCTTGAGGCGAGCTGGGCGACCTCGGTGGTGAGGAGAGTGTTGTCTTTCCACGTCTCGCGCTGCGGCTCCTTGAGGACGGCTTCGAGCAGTTCGAGGAGTTCCTTCTTGGTCGGCCTCGTCTTGTTCTGCTGACCGATCCTCCTCCTGGCGGCAAGCTCGAGGACGCGGTGGACCACCGAGCCGGCGTCCATGTTCGAGCTCTGCTCCTGCTTGCCCTTCTCAGCGCCCTTGGCGATGTAGCGGAAGTAGTACTGGGCTGGGCACTGGAGGTAGAGGTTGAGCTTGCTCGCCGAGATATCCACGGTCTTCTCCTCGTCTCATACGTTAGAAACCGGGAGCGCTCCGGCGACGACAGACGATCTGTGCGCCGCCAGAGGCCTCACCGAAGCTCCAGACCCTAAGGTGGATCAGAGCGCTCCCAGTTTTTGTTCGTTGCCTACTCGTCGCCGAAGGGCGAGTCCTCGTTCACGGTCGTCGAGGAGGCGGGTTTCGCGGGAGCAACCGGCTTCACTCCGGCCGGTTTGGCTCCGGCGGGTGCGCTGGGCTTGGCGCCGACAGGAACCGGCTTCATCGGCGGCTTGGTTCCGGCAGCGACCTGGGACGTCGAAGCGGCGGACTTGGCCGCGACCGGCTTCGGGGGCGTCGGCTTGGGAGAGGGAGCCGCGGCCGCCTGAGGCGAGCCATGGGTCTGATTGAGGAGAGCCTGCTGCGCCTCCGGCACCGCGTCGAAGATGCCGATGTTGATGCGCTTACGCATCTTGCCCTTCCACTCGGACTCCTCCTCGACCATGTTGGCGATCGCGTACTTGCCGAGGAGATCGTCGTAATCCCAGTCGCCGCCGTTTTCGGCGACGCGCGGGAGGAAGACGCGGAGGAAGGCCTCCTTGAAGTAGCCTTCCTTCTTCGGAACCCACTTGGGCATGGTCATCGGCTGGCCGTCCGGCTTCACGAACGGCGTACCGTCGTCGTTGAGGATCTCGACCTTCAGCTCGTGGCTGTTTCTCGTCTTCGACTCGACGGCCTCGACGACACGGCAGAGCCACGCGGGCTTCTCGACGATGTTGATCATTTCGCTTTCGGCGGACCTCTCCTGCGGCTTCTTCTCGGACGGCATGTCACGAATCCTTTCTCTTGCTTGGAAGATTGATTGGTCGCTCACCGCGAGCGACCGTTGGATCAGTCGCTGGGCATCTGCATGACGAACTGCCTGGCCTGCGCGATACTTGGATTACCCAATCCCCAGACGAACCCGGTCTTCTTCCACATATCAAAAACTCGCGCAGGCGGGACGTTCCCATTCCGAAGCCGGTTGGTGGCGAGCATGTGGAGGCCGCTCGACTCTGAGTTCGTCAGCTTCGATTCCTTGGGGCTCGTGGAGAGCCTCTGGATCAGGTCCTTGCGTGACTGGCCGAGCTTGGATCCCAGCTCGGCGGCGAGCTTCTCCATGCTCTCGAGCGACGCACCAAGGACCTCCTGGACGACCTGGCCGTGCCCGTTTCCGTTCGACGCTCCGTTCGTCGCGGCCTCGGCAGCGTGAGTTGCCTCTCGCTGATCTTCGCTCGGGGCCGGTTCGGAAGTGGCGGTGGCGGGAGAGGCGGCTGCGGCCACTTCTTCCACCTTGTCGAACTGCACGAGCCACCCTTCGAGACCGCCCTCTCCGTTCGTGGCGTCGTTGAGGATCTGGGCGACCTGGGCGATCTGCCCGTGTGTGACGACCACTCCCTTCCCGGGCGTGACCTCGATCGCTCTCCAGATCCCCATGGCGCGGTCCTTCCCGAACTGCGCTACGAGGCTCTTGTGGAAGGCGGTCAGGATCGGGGTGGGGGCCTGGGTGCCCTCAGCCGACCCACCGAGCCACTTCTTCACGTCATCGCCTGCGAAGTCGATCGCCGCGAAGTAGGCGAGCGGGTTCGACACGACCTCTCCGGTCTGCGTGTCCTGGATGTGGGACGGGACCGTCGGCTCCTCGGCGATCTCGGCAGGTACCGTGTCGAACTGCGAGAGGAAGCCTTCGATCCCACCCTCGCCGAGGCTCGCCTCCTCGATCACCTGTGCGACCGCGAGCGCCTGGTCGCGCGAGACGAGGACTCCCTTGCCGAGCGTCACGCCTACCGTACCCCAGACGCCGACCGCCCTGTCCTTGCTGCCGAACGCGGCGACCATGGCCTTGTGGATCGCGGTCGCGTCCGCGTTGCTGATCGCGTCCGTCGAGGACGCCAGGGCGCAGATCCGACCGGTGATTTCGACCCCGACAAGCTCCTGGAGCGTGCGGTTGAAAGAGACCGCTCCAGCCTCCTCCTGGAACATCTCGGCCTGAGCAGGCTCCTCGACAGTCTGGGTCTCGGGCGAGGATTCGGGCTCGGCAGGCGCAGCCGAGACCGGCGGCTCCTCGACGGGAGTGCCTTCATCGTCGGCGACCGCAGCGTCCTCGACCTGGACGTCCTCACCGATCGTGGGCGTCGTCTCCGGCGTCCCGTCCTTGACGACGTAGGCCGCGTCGATCTCCTTCATGTGGGCGGTCGCGTCGATCAGGACCTGGATGTTGTTTCGGTCCTTCTTGTCGAACTGGAGGAGGAGGCCCGTCGACGGACCGAAGAAGCGACACGCTCGCTTGAAGGCGTTCGAGGTAGCCGCCTTGACGGCGGTGTCGATTGCGACCGAGAGCGTCTGGGCCTTGCCGCCGAAGGCCGTGCCCGTCGCCACGTCCTGGTGGTGACGCGGGCCGTCCTTCGTGTGGACGGTCACTGTCACGACCGCGACGGCGATCGCGTTGTAGAAGACCTTCACCGCGACGTCACCTTCGTTGAGTAGCGTCCCGGCCCCGTTCACCCTCTGCTTCTCGACGATGTCGATCCTGTCGAGACTGACCTCCCAGCCACACGGGCCGAAGGAGAGGTTCATCGCCAGGGCGACGGCGCCCGTCTTCATATACTCGAGGGTCGAGTTGTCGGGGCCCTTCCTCGTGGACACCCAGTTGTCGAGCGGCAGCTCGTTCAGCTTCTTCTCGATCTCGGCGGTCGCCTTCATGGTCGTCCCTCTCTGATTCCGGTGCGGAGGCTCGGGTGGTCCGAGCGACGCCCGCGATTAAACCAGGTGGGTCCGACAAGTGCGGGAGGCCCTCCCGCTTTTTCTCAGGCGAGGTCCTCGTCTATCTCGTAAGAGTCGCGGACGACCGGGATGAGGTCCTCGGCGGAGAGCCGCTCGTTCGTAGGCTCCTGGCTCTTGTCGAGCCTCGTGAAGAGCGGACCGACCTTGAATCCGCGGATCTCGATCCAGGCGTCGAGGATCTTCTTCGACTGGATCGAGATCGGCATCGGATTCCCCCGCGACCTGATCGAGGGGCGACGCGGATCGGGGTTGTAGTTGTCGAGGTCGAGGATGACCGTCTCGCTTCGGGTCGAGTCGAGCTCGTGGATTGTGGCGAGGATCGCGAGGTCGCGGCGGCCCCGCGGGTCGTTCCTGTCGAGGAGCCACGGAATCTTCCGTTCGGCCGCGGCGCTGAGACCGCGCGTGTCTCGACGGGTCGGCTCGGCCCTGACCTCGATCGACCACGCTATGAACCCGAGGCCTTTGGCGATCTTAGCGAGCGAGCGAAGTGCCCCGATGCGACGCTTGATCGTCCCGAACGCCTTGCCGTTCTCCTTGAGCTGCTGTTTGTAGCGAAGGACGATCTCGTTCGTCTTCGCCTCGGTCGCTATCTTCCCGAATAGGATCTCGGGAACCTCGCCTTCTTTGCAGCCGAAGAACTTGGCGAAGCTGCGGATGTCCTCCAGGGCCACCTTGAGCCCGGAGCTCCTCGACTTCTGGAAGATCGACAGGATGTACCTTGGGTCCTTCGTCTCCGACAGGATCATCACCTCTTCGGAAGCTCGACATCGTAGTCGAACTGGTGAGCGTCCGCGCGCTGGCGGCGTTTGATCACCGGGAACCGCTGGGTCGAGACGCAACGGGCTCCCTTCTCGGTCAGGGCGACGGAGCCTTCCATGGGCGCCTCACCGGTGCCGCCCTGAAGCTTGTCTCGCTGCTCGGCCTCGTCCGCGGCCATATTCGAGACGTTGTAGACGACGAATCCGGCTCGGTGCAGTGCCATGGCGCGTCGACTCAGGATCTCGGTGAGCTCGTTCACGGCGTTCCAGGCTGGTCCGTCGAACGCGTCAGCGAGCTGCTTGACGAAATCTTCTTCCTTCTTGAGCCGCTGCATGAAGGAGTCCAGCGTCGCCTTGTCCTTCATGTCCTTCTTGGCTCGACGCCGCTCCTCGGCGAAATCACGCGTGCCGCTCGAGAGACCGAGTTTCTCGGCGCGCTGCGGGTTGTTGCCGATCGCCACGCCGTCGATCCCGAGCATCTTCTTGGCGAGCGCCTGGAGGACGAGGACGCACTCGGAGTATGAGTACTTGAAGGCCTTCGCCTTGATGTCATCAAACGAGCAGCCGTAACTCTCGAGGAGGATCGCGCGATCCATCTCAGAGAGCGACAGATTGATCTTTTTGAGCTCGATCGGCATGGCTTCTCCTTGGACTGGCGCCGCCGGGAATCAAGAACCCGGCGGCGTGGTTGGGATGGCGGTCTCGCCTACTGCTGCGGCGCCGTAGACTCCGTCGGGTGCTCTCGGATGAACAGGCCATAGCGGAATCGGTCGGCCACGTCGTAGAGTTCCTTCGCGCGAACCATGATCTTCCCGAGGGTCTCCATCGAGCTCTCCTCGAAGTCCATGTCGGACGTGCCGTCCTCGTTGATCATGAGGTCCTGGTTGCTGAGCGCCCCGTCGTTCTGCTCCTCGTCCGACAGGGCGAAGCGCGTTCCGACGAGCGCCGCGATCGCGAGGACGGTCGACTTCATGTCGCCGTGGAGCGACTTCCAGCGGTCTGGGCCAAGGTCGATCGACTGGTACGGCTGGCCCGCGGGCGGCATCTGGGGCTGAGCGGGCTGCTGGTATTGCTGCTGCGGCGCACTGAACTGACCCGGAGGTGCGAACGGGTTTGCCGGAGCCTGCTGCGTCGTCATGATCACTTTCCTTCCTTGGACTTCTTGAACGCGGCGAGGAGCTGGGTAGCCCACGCCTTCCCGGGCTCGACTCGGATCGCCGAGGCAAGCTCACTCACGGTCGAGCCGTAGGCGCCGACCTGTCCCGCAAGCATCATGAGGCCGACCTCGACGAGCTCGACGTTGCCGCCGGAGTTCGAGAGGATTGCCTGCACGGCGCTCGGGAAGTTTTCAGCGAGGTAGACGGCTGCGACCTCCGGGTCCTCCGGCTTCCTGATCGCCTTGACCAGGTAGTCGCAGATCTCTCCCCACATCTTCGCTGTCGGAGGACCCTGTCCAGCGCGTACCGGAGCCGGGGTCGTCTGGACCGGGACAGGCGGCGTGTGAGCCTCGATGACGGGCGTGGAGGCCGAAGCAGCCGCCTCAACCCTCTGGGCGGCCACGCGCTCGACAGCAGCACGCTGCGCGGCCGCACGACGAGCGGCCTCCACCCTCTCCGCGTTGGCCTTCCTCGCCATGTACTCGGCCTGCTGAGGCGTCAGGGTCTGCATCGGAGCGGCCTCGGTCGGGATGAACCCGGGCGCGGGCATCTGCCTCTGCGGCGGCGTCTCGGTCGGCACGAACCCAGGACGCGGCGCGTACTGGGGCACACCCTCAGTCGGGAGTCCATACGGGGCCGGCCCAGCAGGAGGCATGAACCGCGACGGGTCCTGGGACTTCTGCGCAGCCGGAGCAGGCGCGGCCGCCGGCACCTGGACAGGCGCGGGGCGCGGAGCCGGCGGAGGAGCGGGCCGAGGCGCTGGGGCCGACCTCTGCATCGGAGCCTGAACTGGAGCCGGAGTCGGGCGAGGCTGCTGCGGCTGCTGCGGCTGCTGCTGACCGGCGCCCTGTGGGTGCCCCATGCCCTGCGCGAGGGCGCGGCGACGGGCCATCTCTCTGTTGACCGCCTGTTGGTGGAGGGCCTTCCTTCTTTGCTGTTCTCGCGCAGCGGCGGGATCCGGCGTCTCCTTGGCCGGCGCCGCAGGGGCAGTCGCCTTATGCTGGGGCCTGGTGAAGTAGCCTGACTCGGCCACCGCCCTGCCGATCGACGGGATGATCTCCTTCGCCGCCTCCGCGAGGTCGCGGACCATGGTCTTCTTCTCTTGCTCCTGCTGCCCGATCTGGACGGGCACGCCGATCCGCTGAAGCTTCTCCTTGGACTGCACGAGGAGGTCGAGCGTGTCGGTGGGCTCGCGATCGTCGTCGTGATCGCGCCCGCCGAAGGCCTGCTGAAGGCGCTCGGCGGTATTCAGGACCTGATCCATGTAGGCCTGGGGCGTCTGCTGCTGTCCCGAGTTACCCTGCGGCTGTGCCACCTTCAGGAGGTCGACGGTCTGTCGGACGATGTCCATGGGGTCGACCTGGGTGACCTTCTGAGTCGCCGGCTGTGACGCCTTCACGAGCTCCACGGTCTGTTTGACGATGTCCATGGCGTCGATGTGAGGAGCCGCGGCAGTCGGGACTGGCTGCGACGCCTTCACGAGATCCATGGTCTGCCGGACGATGTCCATGGAGTCGATCTGCTTGGGAGGCGCCGGCGGCTTGAACTTCTCCATGACCTCGGCCATGGCGGAGATCATGGCCGCGGGACTCTCGGTCTTCTCGGGCTTGGCGGCCGGTTCCATGAGCTTCGACTGGAGCGCCGCCGCGAGCGGGGCGAACGCGCTTGCGAGAGGCCCGAGCGCCGCTCCGACCGCGGCTGCGATCTCGGCGTAGTTCGGCTTCTTGGTTTCACGGTCACGCTCGCGATCGCGGCTCTCGCGGTCCGTGGTCATGGCGGCCTTGAGCTCGTCGAACTTGCGCGCGAACTCAGCTTCGCGACGCTCGAGGCTTCCCTTGAGTTCGGTGAGCGCGGCGTCCGCCTTGGACTTGGCCTCCGCGGCCTCAGTCTTGAGCTCGGCGATCTTCTTGTCGTTGTCCGCCTTTTGTCGGAGGAGCTCCGCCTCCTTGTCCGCGACCGCCCTCGCGCCCTTCGCCTCCTCCTCAGCCTTGATTCTGGCCCGTTCGGCGTCGAGGAGTTGCTTCGAGAACGTCTCCGACTCGGAGGCCTCGGCCTTCTTGGGCGTGACATCCGACTGTTGGGCGAGGATCGCCTTCTTCGTGCGCTCGAGGTCCTGCTTGGCCTTCTCGAGCTCGATCTGAGCCCGGGTGACCTCCGCCTCCTTCTTCACGGCCTCGACGGGGTCCACGGCTGGAGCAGCAGCCTGCGGAACCGCGACGAGAACGCCTTGTCGCCCGGCGGGCGCCGATGTCGCGAGGGCAGCCGCGGCCCGGGTCGCATCCTCCGAGGTCTTCTTGTCCTCGTCGGTCTGACCTTGCCAGCCCCACTCGCGAGCCTGGTCCTCACCGATCTCGAAGGTCCAGGGCTCGGCTCCGTCGATCTGCTTGTTCGTGTGATCGTAGGGGATCCCCTCGTACTCGCCTGGGCCCTTGAGCTGGCCGATCGTCGTCTTGATCTTGGTCTGCCAGTCCTCGCCGAACGCGATGAACTCACCGCAGGCGTTCTTGTAGATGCCTCCCTTGGGGTTCGGCTTCTTCACGTTGAACTTGAACTTGAGCTTCGCGCGCTCGTTCTCCGGGATCTTGTCGAGAACGCGCAGTAGGTTGTCTTGAGTGCTCGAGACAGGCTGATAGCGGCGCCCAGGAACGAGGTCGGTACCGTCGCTCGACTCGTCGGAGTCGGAGGACTCTCGGCCGCGCTGCTGCTCCTGGCCAAGCCTGCTGGCCAAGGCCTTCGCCGCCTCGCCCTCGGCCACGACGGTGCGAGCGTCATCACGACGGGTCTGTCTCACTGAGTTCCTCCTGCTCATCGTCCGCCGTGATCTCGGCGACGTGTCTTGTAAGGGCCTTGAGGTTCTTGACCTTGAGATTGCCGGACTCGAAACCTCGATTCTTGTCGATACGCTCGAGGTGTATCCCGCGCAGGAACTCGTGGTCCTTGACGAGCCACGAGCGCAGGTCGTCGATCGCGAGAGAGAAGTCGATCCCTCTTCGCTTCGCCCAGTCGCGCATGATCCGCAGGCGCTTCTTGAGAGATACGACGACCTTGAAGTGACCGTCGGCGTAGCGAGCACGCTGGCCCTTCAACGCAGGAAGCCCGCAACCGCACTTGCAAAACTTCTCCATTGCGTAACGGTCTCTCCTGGTGCAGCAGAGCGTTCGACCCACGAAAACTGGTCTTGGTAGGCTGATCTCTGTTGAGTTCGTTTGGTCACAGTGGACCGAACCTTTGATCTCTGCTGATTCGGTCTCTGCCCAGACAGGCTTGTATCCTGACCTGTAAGGGCAGATCAAGCACTAGAACGTATCCGGTTATGTTTTTGTCTTTGATCCATGGTTAGTTCGGCTCTACGGTCGCTCTTGGAGAGCCGAGCCCTGTTCGTTGAAGTCCAGGATCTTAGGTCAACGCTGGTTGACCGCCCGAGGCGGTTTCGGAGGGCCTACGTCCTTGCTCGGCCTCGACCTGGCTTTGTTTTCGGCCTCGGCGACCAAGAGACTCAGGAACCCAAGAGCCTGACTCAGGTCGATCAGATCAAGGCGATTCTGAGGAACAGGACCAAGAGCGCCGCCAACGGCCGTGTCGTTCAGCGCCCGTTCGATGACCGGATCTCGATCCGTCACGGAGAGGAGGGCACCGAGGACACGATCAAGGAGATGGCTCGCCATGCCGTCCTCGGCAGCCGTGACCTGATCGTCAGGCTGATCGCACGCGACATCCTCGAGGGTATCGGAGGGCGCGACCACGAGGCGATCGCACGCCGCTTCTTCCACTGGCTCCAGGACCGAGGGTCGGGAGAGCGATCGGGTCTCAAGTTCCAGAACGACCCGTGGCGGACGGAGCAAGTGAGGGCTCCCTGGTACTGCCTCGCCGTCGAAGGGGCCGGAGACTGCAACAGCGGTCACAGCACGGCCATGTGCGCCCTCCTCATGTCGGTCGGTGTTCCCTGCTTCTTCCGCACGGTCAAGGCCGACCCCGCCAGGAAAGACCAGTACAGCCACGTCTACTCGGTGGCGATGATTCGAGGACGCCCGCTCGCCCTCGACACGAGCGTTCCGTTCTCGAGTCCGGGGTCTGAGCCGAGCGGGATCTTCGGGTTGCGCGACTGGAAGATTCCCGTGCATGTCGAGGATGACTGGGGAAGGGCTGCGGCATGAGCTTCATCTCCCTCTCTGACATCTCCGGCTGCAACATCAGCAAGGGCTTGCTCGTTCGCCGAGCCGGCGCGCTCAAGGATCGTATCGCGATCCACAAGAGGGAGCTCTGCCGTCTCCGCGGCGAGCTCGAGCTCCGCGGCCTCGCCGCCGGCGCGATCCGCCTTCAGCCTCAGCTCGTCTCGAACGAGATCGGCCTCCTCCGACGCTCGGTCGCGAAGGACCTTCGCCGACTCGCCAGGGTCGAGGCGCTGATCGGGCAGTGCCACGAGGCCGCCGAGGATGCCGTCGAGAGCATCGACTTCTCGATCGTCGACCCATTCAGGGGGAAGCTGATCTCCGCAGAGGAACGCGGACTCGGATCGCTCGGAGCCCTCAAGCGCGGCGACGCCGCCCAGAAGCACTTCGGCGATCTCCCCGCGAAGCATCTCCAGA
>Ga0315277_10002811_pt1 | contig 23959 bp, 23 predicted proteins | sample YL17G05_15_MG_FD_203695 | JGI IMG/M metagenome (GOLD analysis project Ga0315277, IMG submission 203695) | Sediment microbial communities from Yellowstone Lake, YNP, Wyoming, USA - YL17G05_15 | ecosystem: Environmental > Aquatic > Freshwater > Lake > Sediment | place: USA: Wyoming | collected... | reverse complement strand
GGTTTCCTGCACCTCACGCAGCAGAGGCTGGACGAGGCGCGATCGCATTTCGAGCAGGCGCTTGTCGTGGCGCGCGAAATGGGACACGCGCGTCTCGAGTGCATCGTGCTCGGCAACCTCGGGATCGTGTACGGCTCGCTCGGTCGACCCGGCGACGCGCTCAGTCACTATGAAGCCGCGTTGGCGGTTGCGCGCCGGATCGGCGAGCGTCGCTACGAAGGGCAATTCTTGAATTATCTCGGCCTGCTGCACGCGCGGCAGCGGCGTTGGGATGAGGCGCGACTCAGCCTTGACGCAGGCGAAGCGCTGCTGCGCGAGGTCTCGGACAAGGTCAGCCTCGGCGTGCTGTTGTGCAGCCGTGCGGAGGCGGAACATCTCGCCGGCGCACCGGCGGCTGCACGCGTGGCGTTGCGCGAGGCGCGGATGCTCGTGGCCGAGACGGGCTCAGGGCCCGAGTCCGAACTCGGGCTGTCGCTGGCCAGGGTCGAGGCGCTGCTGTCTCGCGAAGCGGTCGATTGACGCGGACTACTCGTTTGCAATAAACGGGTCGTGGGTGGGGCAGACCCTTGGATTGACCCCCGTCTTCATGACATTGACCGAGTATTTGTAACTGCCCGGCTTGGTGTGCTTGTTATGCCATTTGAACTTCTTGCCGGCATTGCTCAACTCGGCCGCGTCGAACTCGCCGTCAGGTCTCTCGATCACGATGCCGTTCGCTGCGAAGACGTAATCGCTGCCCACGATGTCCCAGTGAATATTCTTTGCTCCCCGGGGCAGCGGGACGGACAACTTGTCGGGTTGGACCGAAACAACGCAATCGACGACGGTGACTTCGACCTTGCATATTCCGGGAGTACACCCGACCGCGAGCGCCTTCGGCATCGACTCGCAACCCAGCAAGCCGATGCTGACAAGGGTGTTGCAGATCCACAGCTTCTTCGACATTCCATTGCTCCTCGTTGTTTAAATCGAACCGCGCGGTCCCGCCACCTGCGTCGGTGCGTTGACGACTACGGCATGCGCGGGCTGCCGAAGGCGCGAATATCTTCCATTGCGCACTGCAAGTCCAGCGCCGGCGCATGCGGCGCCGCCACGCTTGCAGTGAATCAGCGTGGCGCTGGATGGCCTGCAGCTTACTGCAGCCGCGCCCGCAGCGCCTCCATCAGATTGGTGAGATTCGCAGCCTCGCTCACCTGCAGCGCCCGCCGATAGAGCTCTTGCGCAGGCTTCGCCGCAGCGCAATTGATTGCACTGCATGCGATACCGGCACGTCGCCGGCAGCGCGGCGATTCATCGGAAACCGCGGGCCTGGACTGAGGCAGCTACTTCTTCACCGCCCGCTTCGCGGGTGCCTTCGCCACCTTCTTCAGCACTCACCTCGCCGGCGCCCTTGCGGCCTTCTTCGCTGGCGTCTTCGTCGTCTTCTTCGCCGGCGCCTTGACGGCCCTGCTCAGCGCCGCGCCGGCTTTGCTGGCTGTCTTCTTGAGCGTGGCCACACCCTTCTTCATTGCGGACTTGACGCTGGCGGTCTTGCGCCCCGCCGTCGTCTTCACCGCAGCGGTTTTGCGCTTGGCCGCGGTCTTGCCGACACCCATCGCGCGCTCGACCTTGCCCGCGGCCTTTTGCGCGCCGGCCGCCGCCGACCTCGCTCCACGCGCCACTGCGCGTTTCGCCTTGCCGAGCGTCTTCTGCGCATCCGCCTTGGCCACATTCACCGTGCGCGTCACCGCGCGTTTTGCCTTCCCGAGAGTCTTTTTCGCGCCCGCCTGCGCGGCCTTGGCCTTGCGCGCAACGCTGCTCTTCGCCTTGCGCAGCGCCAGTCCCGCGTCGGCTTGCGCGCCCTTCGCCTTGCGCTTCACCGTCGCGGTGGCGGCGCGCGCCTTCTTTTCGACAACGACCGTAGCTTTCTCGACCTCGCGCTTGGCGCCGGCGGCTGCGTCTTCCACCTTGTGCAGGAGCGATGCACCCGCTTCCTGCGCCTTGTCCTTTGCCGCTTCGACGGCGTCGCCGATCTTGGCCATCAAGCTCTTGCCTGTGCTCGCATCGCTCATGTGGAATTGTCCTGTCCGGTCGGATAAGGGGTTGAGATCCGCCGCCCGCTGTTTCCGGCCGCCGGCGATCAGCGCTCGCTTGCCAAGGCCCAACGCGAGTCAACTCTCAGCATAGCAAGAAGTGGCGCCGTGGAATTGCGCTCGCTCAATCTGCGTCATGCCGTTGCAGGCGTGCGCGCGATGGGTGCCGGCTGCCGGCGGCCGGCGCCACCACGTAGCTCCCGGCCCAGCAGGACGTTGGCGTCATCGTCAGGGATAACCCGTAGACGACCCCAAGGACAGGCGCTGTTCGCCGGGGTCGTCGACACTCGACCCGCCGCTGGCGACTCCAGGGACCGCGTCAAGAGTGTCGAGTCCCGCAGCCGTGGGTCCCACGCGCGAGAAGAAGGGAGCTTGAATTCCCCCCTATCCTCGACCAACGGTACAGACGCGGCGACAAGCGGCCTCGCCTTCGGCGGGCAAGATCAACAAAATCCACTCGCCGAAAGGATACGCGATGACGACTCTTGTTCCACAGCGATGGCGCTCCGATGAATCGGGCTTCACGCTGATCGAACTCATGATCGCGGTGGCGGTCGTGGCGATTCTTTCCGCCATCGCCGTTCCCAACTACACCGCCTACGTGATGCGCGGGAAGATCAGCGAGGCCACTTCGCGCCTGGCTGTCAAGCAAGTGCAGATGGAGCAATTCTTTCAGGACAACCGCACCTATGTAGCGGGTACCGCCTGCGCCTCGGACACAACGTCGAGCAAGTTCTTCGATTTCTCCTGCACTGGTGCGGGGGCCCCTGCAGCAACCACCTTCATCATTTCCGCCGTCGGCAAGGACAGCATGGCCGGCTTCACATTCACGATCAATCAGAGCGGAGCAACAACCACGGGCGCCGTACCCTCTGGTTGGACCGCCCCCAGCCCCAACACCTGCTGGGTCACGAAGAAGGGGGGCGAATGTTGAAGGCGCATGTTCAGCGGGGTTTCACCCTGATCGAGTTGATGGTGGGCGTCGCGGTGTTCGCTTGCCTGATGGCAATCGGGGCGCCGAGTTTTTCAACCTGGATGCAGAACAGCCAGATTCGCACGGCGGCGGAAGCGATTCAGAACGGCATTCACCTTGCTCGTGCGGAAGCCGTGCGTCGAAACACATCGGTTCGGTTTCAACTGATCGACACGTTGACGAACGCCTGCGCGCTGTCGACTTCGGGCAGCAATTGGGTCGTGAGTCTGGACCCGGCGGCGGGTGCCTGCGATGCAGCCCCCAGCGCCGATTTGGCTGCGCCCACCGCGCCGCGTGTGATTCAATCGCGCGCAGCTGGCGCGGGGGCCAGCCGCGCAGTCATCGCCGCCGATCAATCCAGCATCGTGTTCAACGGGCTCGGCCGGGTCACGCCGGTTCCGGGCGGAAACATCAATGTCAACGTCACGAATCCGACCGGTGGCGCCTGCGCTGCAGCCAGTGGACCGATGCGCTGCATGCGCGTGGTCGTCTCGGCAGCCGGCCAGGTTCGCCTTTGCGACCCTCGCTTCGCCAGCTCAGATGCTCAAGGATGCTGAACATGACAAACAAGCCCACTGCTCCCTTGCGCCAGGGCGGCTTCAGCCTGATCGAGGGGCTGGTTGCCATGCTCATCTTTTCCTTCGGCATCCTGGCATTGGTCAGCATGCAGGCAAGCTCGATCCAACAATCGACTGGCGCCAGGTACCGTTCCGAAGCCAGCTTGTTGGCGAATGACCTGATTGGCCAGATGTGGGTCAGTGACCGAACGGCGGCCACGCTTCAGACAAATTTCACCACCGGCGGCGACGCCTACGCCATTTGGCTCGCGAACGTCCAGGCCACTTTGCCCACTGCCGCGGCGAGCGCGCCCACCGTCTCTGTCAGCGCGGAAGGTGTCGCGACCATCAATCTGTTCTGGAAGGCTCCGAACGAAGAGCCTGCGGCCCCAGCGCATCGGTACACGATCGTGGCCCAGATCCGGTAGCAGGCACACATGCGCCAGACACCGCGCGCAGCGCGCCACCATGCAGGCTTCAGCATGGTGGAAATGTTGATCGGCCTGATGATCGGAATGATCGCCGTGATCGTGATGATGCAGGTCTTCTCGGTCTCGGAAGGCTACAAGCGCACCACGACCGGCGGTGATGATGCGCAGAACAACGGCGCCATCGCGCTCTACGCGTTGCAGCGTGACTTGCGCCAGAGCGGTTTGGGCGTGAGCGCGATTCAAGTGATCGGCTGCGATGTGACGCTTCGCGCCGGTGTCACGCTCAGTGCGATGAGCCCGGTCACGATCAACCACGCCAGTATTCCGGCTGCGGACGCTGGTGACACGTTGCTCGTGGTCTATGGCAACGCCCCGGGTTCGAACGAAGGTGAATCGGTTCAAGCGAAGCCGTCGCTGGCCTCGTACACCATCGCTGCGGCAGCCTCTTCGGCGTCTTCCCCCGGCGCATTTGCCGTGGGTGACCGTGTCATCGGTCAATTCCAGCCGCGCCCAACGCCTTGCAACCTGTCGATGGAGCCGGTGACGGCCGTTGCCGGCACCACCGTGTCGGTTGCGGTGGGTGTGGCCAACACCGGCGGCATTCTCTACAACCTGGGTCAGACACCCAAGGTACTGGTCTATGCAGTGCGCCGCGGCAACCTCACGGTTTGCGATTACACCGCGAATGACTGCAGTGTGGCGGGCTCGGTTGCAAACTCGGCGATCTGGGTTCCGATCGCCAGCAACATCGTCAGCCTGCGAGCCCAATACGGCCGTGACACCGCGGCGCCGATGAAGGCGACGGTCGACACCTACGACCAGACTGCCCCCGCCACTGCCTGCGATTGGGCACGCGTGCTTGCAGTGCGCTTTGTGTTGGTCGCTCGCAGCTCCGAGCTGGACAAGACGACGGTGACGAATGCAGCCCCCACATGGGGTGGAGCGGCGAGCCAGCCGATCGACTTGTCCGGCGTTGCGAACTGGCAGCGCTTTCGCTACAAGACCTTTCAGACCGTGGTGCCGCTGCGCAACATGGCGTGGCAAGGAGCACAAACAGGATGCTGAGCAAACCCACATCACGGTCGGGGCGACATTTCGCATTCCGACCGCAACAAGGCGTCGTGCTGTTGATGGCACTGATCATCCTCGTCGTCATGACCTTGGCCGGCCTGGCGCTGATGCGCTCGGTGTCCACCAGCAACGTCATCGCCGGCAACATGGCATTTCAGCAATCGGCCACGCATTCGGCAGACGCAGGCGCAGAGGCCGGCGTCGGGTTCCTGGAGGGCAGCACAGCCGCCGCGCTTTACACCAGCGTCACGTCGGGCGGCGGAGTTCGCTACCTGGCCTACCGCCAAGACCCTGCGGCCGGGCAGACATGGGACAACTTCTGGACCAACTCAATCCCGGCCTCAGCCATCAACACGCTGCCCGCCGATGCGGCAGGCAACACCGTTGCCTACGTGATCCATCGGCTGTGCAACAACGAAGGCGAGCCGAGCACGGTGGCTGCCTGTTCCACGTCACCGGTGGACACCGGCTCTTCAGGAAACAGCCAGGGTGCGGGCGTCGTCGCTCTGTTGGCTCCGCCCCAGACCTACTACCGGATCACGACCCGCGTGTCCGGCCCACGCAATAGCTTGAGCTACGTGCAGGTTGTGATCTCGATGTAGTGGTTCGCCACTGCGCCGGATCGCCGATCGCATGTTCAGTGCACCCAAGATTGAAAGCTTGCCATGACCAGGAACCGTTTGCCCCGCTGTCTTTGGGGTTGGCTCATCGCAACCGCGCTGTCGCCGGCGGCGTTCGCCGCGGCGACCGATCTGGCCACCGTGCCGTTGATCACCTCGGCGCCGCAAACCGTGAAGCCGAACCTGATGTTCATCCTGGACGATTCGGGATCGATGGCATGGACCCACATGCCCGACGACGCTGAAGACTTCAAAACCGCCCGTGGCTACAAGAGCAGCCAGTGCAATGGCGTCTACTACAACCGAGAGATCCTTTACGCGCCGCCGAAAACCGCCACTGGCGGGGACTATCCGGCTTCCAGCTTCACCAGCGCCTGGGTCAACGGGTACCAGACGAGCGACGGTACCGTTAACTTGAGCACCAGCTTCCGCGCGTACACGAATGCAACGCTGTCCGCTGGCGGGAATGACCAAGCGCAGGCCGCCTACTACTACACCTATTCGGGCAATCAACTGAGCCAGGAGCAGAAGGACTATTCGAATCGCAGCAGCACCTTCTATTCCGAGTGCAACGACAACAACAGCAATCTGTTCACGAAGGTCACGGTGAGCGCAACTTCCGGACCCGCAGGACGAGCTGACGAGCGCACCAACTTCGCGAACTGGTACAGCTATTACCGGACGCGCATGCTGGCGATGAAGACTGCAACCGGGCGCGCGTTCCAGGCCATTGGAAACAAGTACCGCGTCGGATACATGAGCATCAACAACAACGTCAACCCGTCGTTTCTCGACATCGCAACGTTCGAAGACGTGACTGGACAGACCCAAAAGACGAATTGGTTTTCGAAACTCTACGCTGCGACGCCGAATAACAGCACGCCGCTGCGCGAAGCACTGTCCAACGCCGGGCGAATCTATGCCGGCAAGAAGACTTCGATGTACGGGGTCACCGTCACGGACCCGATCGAGTATTCGTGCCAGAAGAACTTCACGCTGCTGTCCACCGACGGCTATTGGAATGGCAATGCAGGCTTCCAGCTCGACGCAAGCACCGCGATCGGGAATCAGGACTCGAGTGAACCGCGCCCGTTCAACGACGGCGGCACCTTGGCCAACGTTTACCAATCAACGATCACCGTCAGCGGCGGGAACAGCCCGAAAACCGTGGCATCGAGCATCAAGGTCAACGCACTTGAAATCCTCAAGGAAGCGACGCAAAGCGACAGCGACTCGAACAAGGTCGCACAGCGAATTGCCAGCGCCATCAATGCCTGCACAAGCTCGACCCAGGGCAGCTGCAGGATCGCAGGCTACAAGGCGGTGGTCAGCAGCAACGTCGTCACGATCACCGCGCCGGCGTCGGTGGGGGCAATCAGCTTCACACCCGCCATCATCAAGAGCGGCGCAAAGACGATCAGTGCCACGGCATTTTCAGGATCGAGCGTGGCTTCGGGTGGGGTATCCGACACTTTGGCCGACGTCGCACAGTACTACTATCAGACCGATCTGCGCAGCACTGCGTTGGGCAACCAGACTGGCGCTTTGGGTAGCGACATCTCCGCCAACGAAGTGCTCCCCGGCGGGGAAGACATCGCGACGCATCAGCACATGACGACGTTCACGCTCGGCCTGGGCGCGCGCGGCAGGATGATCTTCTCACCCGACTACAAGACGAACACCACCAGCGGCGACTTTCTTGCGGTGAAGAACGGCAGCACCGCCTCGAGCACCGTGTGCACCTGGCAAACCGCTGGGACCCCCTGCAATTGGCCCATCCCGGGCGCGGACAAGGTCGAAAACATCGACGACCTTTGGCATGCCGCCGTCAACGGTCGCGGCACCTACTTCAGCGCAACCGACCCCGCGTCGCTGTCGTTCGGTTTGAACAGTGCCTTGCAGGCCATCAATGCCATCACGAGCGATGCTGCCGCCGCAACGACCAGCAACCCGAACGTGACCGACGGCGACAACTTCATCTTCAGCTCGACGTTTCGTTCCGCCGACTGGTACGGCGAATTCGAGCGTCGTCAGATCAACACCAGCACCGGTGAACCCGACGACAGCGCCGACTGGCAGGCGAAGGCACTCCTCGATGCGAACACCTCGAGAACGATCTACACCCGGGATTCCGCCAACCCGACCACAGGTCTGCGCCTGTTCACCTGGGCGAACCTGACTGCGGCCGAGCAGGCTTACTTCAGCACGCCGTACATCTCCTCGACAGCGACTCCACCGTTGAGCCAGTTCTGCGCTTCCGGCGAGATTTGTCTGACTTCCGCAAACCAGACTCTGGCCAGCGGCTCCGCCCTCTTGAGCTTCGTTCGGGGCGACCGCAGCAACGAGGGCGGCGCGGGGGACACCAGCAAATACTTCAGGCTGCGCACCTCCGTGCTTGGTGACATCGTGAACGGCGAGGCGGTCTATGTCAAGGCGCCGTCCTTTGAATACGTGGACCCTGGCTACAGCGCCTACAAGACCAGCAATGCATCGCGCACGCCGATGGTGTTCGTCGGCGCCAATGACGGCATGTTGCATGCGTTCAATGCCGGCGCGAGTGCCGACGGGGGTGGTGCCGAAGTCTGGGCCTATGTGCCGCAGACCTTGTTGCCCAGCCTCTACAAGCTGGCGGACAAGGGCTACTCGACCAGTCACCAGTACTACGTCGACGGCTCACCCACCCAGGGCGACGTTTATTTCGGCGGGGCGTGGCACACCGTTCTCGTCGGTGGCTTCAATGCCGGTGGGCGTGGCTACTATGCGCTCGACGTCACGCTGCCGGGCAGTCCGAAGGCATTGTGGGAAATCTCGAACGCGACAACGGGCTTTTCGAACTTGGGCTACAGCTTCGGCCGCCCCGAAATCACCAAGCTGAAGGACGGTACCTGGGTGGTCTTGTTGACCTCGGGATACAACAACGTTTCCCCGGGCGATGGCCAGGGGTATCTGTACGTCGTCAATGCTGCCACCGGCGCGCTGATCCGCAGCATCGGCACCGGCGTGGGCAGCAGTTCTGCTGCTGTAGCGGGTATCTGCGCCACGGCCCCCTGCCCAAGTGGCCTGGCCCAGATTCGAGCCTGGGTGGACAACACCAAGGTTGACAATACGGTGCAGCGTGTCTACGGCGGTGACTTGTTTGGCAATGTCTGGCGATTCGACGTCAACGGCGATGTCGGCGCCAGCGGCTATGACGCGCAATTGTTGGCGACGCTTCGGGGCAGCAGCGGCAACGTTCAATCCTTGACCGCCAAACCGGAGCTCGGCAAGGTTGCCGGCTTTGCCGTCGTGTTCGTTGGAACTGGCCGCTATCTCGGCGCGACGGATCTTTCGAATTCGGACGGCCAGTCGATCTACGCCATCAAGGATGCCCTGGGCTCGACCAGCCTGGGCAATCCGCGTGCGGCCGGCACCACGTTCGTGCAGCAAACCTTGACTGCTTCCACCTGCCCCGCGAGTGCGACCTTCTGTACGCTGAACACCCCGATCCGCACCGGGTCGAGCGTGGCAGTGAACTTCGCGACCAACAATGGTTGGTTCGTCGATCTCCCGGGAACGCGCGAGCGTGCCACGACGGACCCGCAACTCGCTCTTGGCACGCTCGCCGTGACGACCGATTTGCTCAATGCGAGTGCCTGCACGGTGGGCGGCACGAGCTTCATCAACTTCTTCGACTACAAGACCGGTGCCGCGGTAGCACCGGCGAACCGCATGGTGAGCGTCTTTCTTGGCAACGCGCTGGCCACGAGGCCGGTGCTCCTGCGGTTTGCTGACGCCAGCGTTCGCAGCCTGGTTCGGATGTCGGACAACACCTGGCAGACACCGCCGACCCCGATCCCACCATCTCCTGGCGGCACGCGCAGAACCTCTTGGCGGGAACTCGTGACGGAGTAGATTTGCCGGAGCAGCTCGCGCGCCGGCGCCTGGATGCGGTCAAGCTCGGGGCTGCCCAGGCCCTTACGTCGTCGACCGGTGTCGAGCTCATGCTGGCGACCCCAGCGGCGAAATGTCTCGGCCGTACCGCCGATCCTGGCCGCGACGGACACGACGGCCGCCGATTGCGACCCGTGCCCGGCGCGGTGCTCGAACACCCTGCGCACGGCGCGCTCGGCGAAGCGCTCGCCGTCTTCGACGAAGGGCTGAAGCGCTTCCCGGAGTCGAACGTTTTGCGCGTGTTCCGCGCGTTCGCGCTGTACAACCTGGCCTCGTACAACGATGCTGTCGCAACGCTGCTGGAGATCCTCGCGAGCACGTCTTCGGATTCAGAAATCCCGGAATACGAGCGCGCCTTGCAGCTGTATGCCACGGATCTGGATTGGCGGTGGTGAGCAGCGGGTAGCGGTGGCAGCTAGATCTAGCCCGCCGCAAGCAGCTGCCGCAGTTTGACGAACGCGAGCCCGGCCATCACGGCGTCGTTCAGCGCATCGTGGGCGTCGCGCAGCGGCAGCTCGAGGTCATTCATCATCGTCGCGAAGCGCAGATCGATGGTTCCGCCGCGTTCGTGTGCCGGCAGCTGGCGATTCTTGAAGTCGTAGTACATCGCCGAGACCTCGATCTTGGCCTGCGGCAGGCGCACGCCGAGCAGTGGCCAGATCTCGCGGTTCAACATCGCGACATCGAACTCGAGGTAGTAGCCCACGAGCGGGCGGCTGCCGATGAAATCGAGCAACCGGCGCATCGCCTGTTCCGGATCCATGCCCTGCGCGACGTCGGCTTCGCGCAGGCGGTGCACGCGCACGGCGTCGGCATTCATCGCGCGCTCGGGCCGCACCAGCAGTTCCAGGCGCTGGCTCGTCAGCAGACGGGCACCGGCGATTCGCACCGCACCGATCGAGACGATCTGGTCGCGGTGCACGTCCAGGCCTGTGGTCTCGCAGTCCAGCGCGACCCATTCGGCGTCGGGCGGCGGGTCGTACATGAAGGCGAAGTGCGCATCGGCCAGGTGGTAGAGCATCCAGACACGCCTCAGCGAATCCAGCCAGTGCGGTCTCATCCTCCCTCCAGGTGGAACTGATGCCGCGCCAGCGCCTTGAAGCGTTTGACGACGGCGAGCGCGTCTTTCAGCAGGTCGCGCTGCAGGCTGCTCAGCTTGTCGGTGCGCACACCGCCGCTCACCGCTCGCCCGGTGTCGAGTTCGGCAAGCCCGGCCTCGAGCCTGAGCGCCATCAGGAAATGCAGGCTGTCGGCAAGGTCGGTCGCGAACTCCGCCGGCAATCTGCCTATCGCCACCAGCGCTTCGAGCCGCGCCACGCTGCCGGTGGCCTGCACGTGGTCACGCAACGCGAGGCTGCGCACACCGTGCACGATCGGGAAGATGCCCGCCTTCTTCAGGTCGAGAGTTTGTGTGTCTTGCTCGCCGATCAGCAGCAACCGGTTCCACCAGCCGCCCGATGCGTCGGGGAACGAGTCGATCGCCGCTGCGAAGCGTCCGAGCAGGGAGTCGTTGGCCGAGACCAGGGTGTCGACTTCGGCGCGGACCGCGGCGAGCAGCGACGGATCGCCGGCGACGGCGTGGGCGTCGATGAAGATCGCCAGCGCCATCAGGCCTTCGGGGTCCGGCCGCAGCAGCCAGTGCCGTACGCTGCCGGCAAAGTCGCTCGCGCCGCGCCGCCAGGACGGATTGCTGAGCATGATGCCGCCCGGGCACTCGGGGTAGCCGAAGTCGCGAAGTGCCGCGGAGAAGCGCTCACAGGCTCGCTCCACGTCGGCGGCGCTGGTGCTCGCGCCGTCGCGCAAGATCAAGCCGTTGTCCTGGTCGGTCTTCAACAACTGCTCGCCCCGCCCTTCGCTGCCCATCACGAACAGGCAGCTCTGCGCGAACAGCTCGGCCGGCGCGATCAGCCGCCAGGTGCGCTCGAACAGCTTGGCGTTGAGCGCCTGGACCAGTTTTCCAATCTGGCTCACTTTCGTGCCGCCGCGGAACAGCAGCGCGACGAGCCGGGTGATCTGGGCTGCTGCCGCCTGCAGCGCCGGCAGGTCCTGCGCCTGCACGATCTGCACCGAGATCAGGTACGAGTGGTTCGACAAGAAGCTCAACAGGTCGAGTTGTTCGAGCAGGCCGACGATGCGCTCGCCCTCGGTGACGACGAGCCGGTGCACCTGGTGCTCGATCATCAGCGCGAGCGCGTCGAACAATGGGGCGTTCGGCGCGATCGTCACCAGTTTGAACGTCGCCAGCTCGCGCACCGGCAAGGCATCGAGCGGCCGGCCGTCGACGACGGCGCGCTGCAGCCCGGTATTGCTGAAGATGCCGAGGCGCTGCGCGTCGCGCACGAGCACGCTGTTCGTGTGCTGCGCCTGCATCAGCGCGGCGACGCCGACGATCGACGTGCCGGCGTCGACCGTGTGCGCCTCGCGCAGGTAGGCCTGCGCCACGCGCGCCGTCGCCAGGACCTGCATCTCGCGCTGGCTGTGGCGCTGCGAGAGCGCGCTGAGTTTGTTCGACAGGTCGGAAAACAGCAGCGCACCGAACGTGGCATTGCTCGAGATCAGTTCATTCACCGCCGCCTTGGCCAACTGGTAGGCCAACACCTCCTCGGCGGCGACGAAGCGGCTGCTGGCGCGGCCGGCAACCAGGGATCGGCCGTCGAAGCAGTCGTTCGGCCCATAGCTGGCCACCGTTTCCTCGGCGTCGAACTGCGACACATGGCCCTTGATCACGACGAACAGGTGCAAAGGCTCGATGCCGGGGTCGAGCAGCGTCTCGCCCTCACGGAAGTAGGCGATGTCGACCGCGTCGCGAACCAGGCGCTGCTCGTCGCTGGTCAGGCAGTCAAAGGGCGAAGCCGTGAAGTCGAACGCGTTGGGCATGGTGCATCATCCTAAGCCTGCCGAGCCCACGGAACGATGCATGGCCACTATCGACGCGCGTGACCCGATGCCCGCCGAGCACCGCAAGGTGATCGCCGCGTCGAGCCTGGGCGCGATGTTCGAGTGGTACGACTTCTACCTCTACGGCGTACTCGCCCCGGTGCTCGCCACGACCTACTTTGCGCAAGCCGGCGAGCGCGCCGCGCTGGTGTTGACGCTGCTCGCGTTCGCCGCAGGCTTCGTCGTGCGGCCGCTCGGCGCGTTGTTCTTCGGCCGGCTCGGAGACCTGATCGGCCGCAAGTACACGTTCCTCGTGACCCTGCTGCTGATGGGCGCGGCCACGTTTGCCGTGGGCGTGCTGCCCGGCTTTCAGAGCATCGGTATCGCTGCGCCGTTGACACTGGTGCTGCTGCGGCTGCTGCAGGGTCTGGCCATCGGCGGTGAATACGGCGGGGTGGCGACCTACGTTGCCGAACATGCGCCGCCTGGACGCCGCGGCTTCTACACCGGTTGGATCCAGACCACGGCCAGCGTCGGACTCCTGCTCGCCCTGCTCGTGATCGTCGGCGTGCGCGGCGTGCTCGGCGAGCAGGCGTTCGCCGCCTGGGGCTGGCGCTTGCCGTTCCTGCTGTCGATCGTGCTGCTGGCGATCGGTGTCTGGGTCCGGCTCAGCCTGAATGAGTCGCCGATTTTCCGGCGCCTGAAACAATCCGGCGGCGCCTCGCGCGCGCCGCTGACCGAGGCTTTCGGCCGCTGGCGCAACCAGCGCCAGGTGCTCATCGCCCTGTTCGGCCTGGTCGCCGGGCAGGCGGTGGTCTGGTACACCGGCCAGTTTCAGGCGCTGTTCTTCCTGACGCTGCAACTCAAGGTCGATCAGACGACGGCGAGCCTGCTCATGTGCGCCGCGCTGGCGCTGGGCGCGCCGCTGTTCGTCGGCTTCGGCGCGCTGTCGGATCGGATCGGCCGCAAGCCCATCATCTTGTGCGGCTGCCTGTTGGCCGCGCTCGCCTACCTGCCGCTGTTCGAAGCGCTGACGGCGGCTGCGAACCCTGCCTTGGCCCAGGCGCAGCAGCGTGTCGTGACCACGCTCACGGCCGATCCCGCCGCCTGTGCGTGGCAGTTCAATGTGATCACAGCCACACCGCTGCGCAGCAGCTGCGACATCGCCAAGCGCCAGTTGTCGGATCGGGCGGTACGCTACGCCACGCTGGCCGGCAGCGGCGCGGCGATTGTCAGCGTCGGCGGGTTGCAGATCGAGGTCGGCGACGACGCCGCCGCGGCGCAGCGCCGCATCGACGCCGCACTCGACGCCGCCGGCTACCCGGCGCGTGCCGACCCGGCGCGCATCGACCACGTGCGCGTGGTGGCCATCCTGTTCCTGCTCGTGATGTTCGTGGCCATGGTCTACGGCCCGATCGCCGCGCTGCTCGTCGAGATGTTCCCGACCCGGGTCCGCTGCTCGTCGGTCAGCCTGCCGTACCACATCGGCAACGGCTGGTTCGGTGGCCTGTTGCCGAGCACGATGTTTGCGATCGCCGCGCATACCGGGAACATGTACAGTGGCCTGTGGTACCCGATCGGCGTTGCGCTCTCCAGCTGCGCCATCGGGTTGATCTTCGTCAAGGAAACCCGAGGCACCGACCTCGACACTGCGCATGGCTGAGCGTGTTGCTCCAGGAGCCTGCAGCAGCTCGCGGAAAAAGTGGTGAAGCCATCACCCGCGGCGCGCCCTTCGCATTCCGTCATCCCGCCCTCACCAAGGAGACAACATGGCCATTGACCTCACATCGCGCATCCTGCAAGACCCGAAGTACCAGGAACTCAAAGCCAAGCGATCCAGCTTCGGCTGGTGGCTTGCGCTGTCGATGATGATCGTCTACTACGGTTTCATCCTGCTGGTCGCGTTCAACAAGCCGTTTCTCGCGACCCGCCTGGGCGAGGGCGTGACGACGATCGGCATGCCGCTTGGCCTGGGCGTCATCGTCTTCACGATCGTCATCACCGGCATCTATGTGCGCCGCGCGAACAGTGAATTCGACGCGCTGACGGAACAGATCGCCAAGGGAGCGCTGAAATGAGCGGGCTTTCCAACGGGCGTTGCAACGGGCTCTCCAACGGGCTTTCCAGCGGGCTTGCCAATCTCATGCGCCAGCTCCTCACGCTCGCAGCGTTGTTCGGCGTGTCAGCCGCCGTGCTCGCCGCCGGCGCCGATCTCGGCCAGGCGCAGAAACAGGCGACCAACTGGACCGCGATCAGCATGTTCGCCGCCTTCGTCGTCGGCACGCTGTTCATCACGAAGTGGGCCGCCGCGCGCACCAAGTCCGCGGCCGACTTCTACACCGCGGGCGGCGGCATCACGGGCTTTCAGAACGGCCTGGCGATTGCCGGCGACTACATGTCGGCGGCGTCGTTCCTCGGCATCTCGGCGGCGGTGATGGTCGGCGGATTCGATGGGCTGATCTACTCCATCGGCTTCCTCGTCGGCTGGCCCGTCGTCACCTTCCTGCTCGCCGAGCGCCTGCGCAACCTGGGCAAGTTCACCTTCGCCGACGTCGCGGCGTTCCGCTTCGAACAAACGCCGGTGCGGGTTTTTGCGGCGTCGGGAACCTTGGTCGTGGTTGCGTTCTACCTGATCGCGCAGATGGTCGGTGCCGGGCAGTTGATCAAGCTGCTGTTCGGCCTGGAGTACTGGATCGCGGTCGTCATCGTCGGCGCACTCATGATGGTCTACGTGCTGTTCGGCGGCATGACCGCGACCACCTGGGTCCAGATCATCAAGGCCTGCCTGCTGCTCGCGGGTGCGACCTTCATGGCCTTCATGGTGTTGTGGAATTTCGGCTTCAGCCCGGAGGCCATGTTCGCCAAGGCGGTCGAGGTCAAGACCGGCATTGCCACCGCGGCCGGCAAGACTGCCGAAGAAGCCGGCAAACAGGGCTTTTCGATCATGGGGCCGGGCGGCTTCATCAAAGACCCGATCTCGGCGATCAGCTTCGGCATGGCGCTCATGTTCGGCACCGCCGGGCTGCCGCATATCCTGATGCGCTTCTTCACCGTGCCCAACGCCAAGGAAGCGCGCAAATCGGTGTTCTGGGCAACCACTTGGATCGGCTATTTCTACGTGCTGACCTTCATCATCGGTTTCGGCGCGATCAGCTTCGTGCTGACGAACCCGCAGTTCCTCGACGCCAAAGGCGGCTTGCTCGGCGGCGGCAACATGGCGGCGGTGCACCTGGCCAACGCCGTCGGCGGCAACGTCTTTCTCGGCTTCATTTCGGCGGTGGCGTTCGCCACCATCCTCGCGGTCGTTGCCGGGCTCACGCTGTCGGGCGCGTCGGCGGTATCGCATGACCTGTACGCGACGGTCGTGAAGAAAGGCAGGGCCGACAGCGCAGCCGAGTTGAAGGTGTCGCGCGTGACGACGATGGTGCTGGGCCTGGTGGCGGTCGTGCTCGGCATCGTCTTCGAGAAGCAGAACATCGCCTTCATGGTGAGCCTGGCGTTCGCGATCGCCGCGTCGGCCAACTTCCCGGTGCTGTTGATGTCGGTGCTGTGGAAAGACTGCACGACGCGCGGCGCGGTCATCGGCGGCTTTCTCGGGCTCATCTCGTCGGTGCTGCTGACGGTCGTGTCGCCCGCGGTGTGGGAGGTGACCTTGGGCAATGCAAAGGGCTCGGCACTGTTTCCCTACCAGTCGCCCGCGCTGTTTTCGATGACGATAGGATTCGTCGGCATCTGGTTGTTCTCGATTCTCGACAACAGCCGGCGCGCCGGATTGGACCGCGCGGGGTTCCTGGCGCAGCAAGTGCGCTCCGAGACCGGCATCGGCGCCGCGGGCGCTTCGGGGCATTGAGTATCGACAATCAAGGAGAACTGAAATGAGCAAGCGTGATGTGGTCGTGCTGTCGGCGGTGCGGTCCGCGATCGGTACTTTCAATGGCGGCCTGGCCGACATCGACCCGCCTGAACTCGCCGCCACGGTCATGAAGGAAGCGGTTGCGCGATCCGGCGTCGATCCGAAACAGATCAACTACGTGACGGTCGGCCACTGCATTCCCACCGACAGCCGCTTCGCCTATGTCGCGCGCGTCGCGTCGATCCAGGCCGGTCTGCCGATGGACTCGGTGGCGATGGCGGTGAATCGGCTCTGCTCGTCGGGGCTGCAGGCGGTGGTGACGACGGCGCAGAACATCCTGCTCGGCGATTGCGACTACGGCATCGGTGGCGGCGTCGAGGTGATGTCGCGCGGTGGCTACCTTTCGACTGCGCTGCGCAGCGGCGCGCGCATGGGTGACGTGAAGATGGTCGACATGATGGTGGCGACGCTGACCGATCCCTTCGGCGTCGGCCACATGGGCATCACCGCGGAGAACCTCGCCGTGAAATGGGGCATCACGCGCGAGCAGCAGGACGCGCTCGCCGCTGAATCGCACCGCCGTGCCGCGGCTGCGATCGCACAGGGGCGCTTCAAGTCGCAGATCGTGCCGATCGTCAAACAAACGCGCAAAGGCGAGGTCACCTTCGATACCGACGAACACGTGAAGGCGCAGACGACGCTCGAGACACTCGCCAAGATGAAACCCGCGTTCAAGAAGGACGGCAGCGTCACCGCGGGCAACGCGTCGGGAATCAACGACGGCGCGGCCTTTCTCGTGCTCGCCGATGCGGCGGTGGCGAGCGCCACCGGCCGCAAGCCGATGGCGCGGCTCGTGTCCTACGCGGTGGCCGGCGTGCCCAACGAGATCATGGGCGAAGGGCCGATCCCGGCGACGAAGCTGGCGCTGAAGAAAGCCGGCCTGCGCATCGACCAGCTCGACGTGATCGAGTCGAACGAAGCGTTTGCGGCGCAGGCGATCGCGGTCTCGCGTGGCCTGGAGCTCGACCCGGCGAAGACGAATCCGAACGGCGGCGCGATTGCGCTGGGCCATCCGATCGGCTGCTCGGGTGCGTTCCTCGCCACCAAGGCGCTCTATGAGCTGCAACGCAGCAGCGGCAGGTACGCGTTGGTGACGATGTGCATCGGCGGCGGCCAGGGCATCGCCGCGATCTTCGAGCGGATCTGACGAGATCGCCGGTGCCGGGCCAAGGTCTGCTCCGGCGCCGGCACTGATCGTCTCCGCGAAAAACAGACGGCTCACGGAGAAAGAATCCATGCTGCGCATGGCGCCGTTTCATCGAACCAGCCCTTCGGCGTGCAGCAGCAGCACTGACTGCCGGGCCCTGCGGCGCATCGCCCCGGCGAGCTTCTCGTCGACGATGGACTCGAAGCCGGTCCGACGCTCGTTCGGCAACCCCGCCGGGCTGGCACCGCGCAGCATGGGTTCAGATCACGCGGCCTGAAATATTTGTTGATGCAGCGCAACATCCACAGCCTTTGTGGCTTGCGATCGCGCATCTGCGGGTGTAGCGTGAGTTCCGGAATGTGCCGGACCGCGGTGCAGGTTTGCACGCGCCGGCCCGTTCACCGACGATCGGGAGGCCGTATGGCCACGTTGCATGTAGGCCCACACAGGATTCATGCCCCGAAGGTGCGGGTTCATTTTTGCCTGGTGGCAGCGGTGTGGGTGATTTCGACGATCTCCGCGGCAATACTGATGCTCGAATGAGCAGACCTTTGCGCGTGAATCGGCTTCTGGGCTGCTGACGGCGTACGCCAATCGATGGCCGATCGTTTGCGACACCCGTCTCCTGGCCGACGCTGACGATTCGCATTCCAACAAGGCCGACGGGGCGGAGATCCTCGATCTTCCGCCCCGTCTCCTGCTACTCACGACCCACGTTCAGAGCCCGTGGGCCACGATCGTCATTGCACGACCAGTGCATCGACGTGAGCCGCCACGAACTTGGGCAGCTTGAGCGTCAGCACGCCATCCACATACTTCGCAATCGCCTTGGTGCGATCGATCTCGAAGCCGAGCGTGAAGACGCGGCTTGCGAAGCCGTAGGTCAGTTCACCGCGCAGGAAGCGAACGTCCTTCTTCTCGTAGACGGGCTTCTTGTACTCGGTCGTGATCATCACCTGGCGACCATCGATCTCGACGTGGATATCTTCCTTGCTCACACCCGGGATCACCGCGCTGACGATGTAGGCGTCGTCCATCTCGACAACGTCCATCGGGATCTGCGGTGTATCGGGTGTCGGCTCCCAGCGGAACGGCCGCATGAAACTGCGGAACGCGTCGTCGAACACGAAAGGTTCAGGAGCAAACAGACTTGGCAAACGGGTGGTGTTCATGACACCTCCTATGAGCTTGATACGCGGCTGGACGCCGCGCAGCCACCGCTGCCCGACTGACTTTCATCGCCAGCCATCTCTTGTGAAGTGGACAGCGGCGTCGAACAATATAAAGCGCCCCCCGCGATGCCGCTTTGAGGCAGATCAGAAAAGTGCGAGGTCAGCGCGCCCTGTCAGCGCCAACCGCACCCCTGCGGCCAGCTCGATGGCCAGCGGCCCGGCCGCATCGGCGCCGATTGCGCGCATCGGCCCACCTGGCGTGAGACGCCACCAGGAGCCGGTCGGGCTTTGGGCGGGCCCCTCAGCACAGAGTCTGGAGCCGCGAACGGCGCGTGTCGATCACGGCATTCGGGTCGGTGGCTTCGAGCATGTCTTTGTCTTCGCGCGCGATGACGTGGTCGAAGTCGATGAGCAGCCGCGCCGGGCAGTCTTCTTCGCGGTCGTTGCGCAACAGCCAGTGCTCGGCTCGGGCGTCGCGGCGACGCCGAACGTGGCGCGATGCCCGAAGCTGAAATGCGCGTTGTCGAAGCTGTTCTCCAGCACCCGCAGCGGGCTCGTGCCCCACGGCTCGTAGAACTGGAAGATCGTGCGCCAGCCCGGGGCGCCGAACTCGGGCAGATCGGGGATAGGTGCGATCGGCTCTTCCAGCGCGACCCAGGCGTAGCCATAGCGCGCCACGCAACGGTAGGCGGGCGTGCGGTATTCGGCCGGGATAGGCCGCTCGGGGTCGTATTGAGCGCCCCCAGGCCGACGACATACGTCGTCCGCCCCCCGAGGGGGTCAAGGAACCTTGGGGCGGCCCGGCGTTTCCTTGTGCGGGATGCGGATGACGCGCCCTTGCGCGTCGTAGGTCCAGCCGTGATAGCCGCACTCCAGCGCACCGTTCACGCAACGCCCCTTGCTCAGCTTGGCCGTGCGGTGGCAGCAGCGGTCCTTCAGCGCCGCGGGCTGGCCATCGGGCCCGAGGAACAACACGATGTTCTCGCCGAGCAGCGTAAACGGCAATGGCCGGCCCTCCTGCAGCAACGTCAGCGGCAGCACCGCGTGCCAGAAGCGGCGGAACACGGGTTGGCGCGTGACGAGCATCGGCAGGAAGCTGCAGGAGCCTGTCGGGCTTTGGGTCGTGCGCCCGCCGCCGGCGTCAACCCGCCCAGGAGCGCAGCTTGCCGGGGTTGAGCAAACCCTGAGGGTCGAAGCGCTGCTTCATCGCCAACGCGGAATCGGTGGCCAAACGCTGCGCGGCCGAGAGCGTCGCGCGGTCCATGTCGCGCAGCTTGCCACCGTCTTCCAGGATGTAGACATGCGGGTTGTTGATGATCGCGCCGTGGTCGCGGTAGATCTGCATGATCTGCTCGAGCCGCGCTTCGTTCGTGTAGCGCACGATCTGCAGCCCGCTGCAGGTGTAGGCCCCGTTCGTCAGGCGGATGAATTCGACGTGCATCATGACCTCGGGCGCGAGCGCACCCTCGAGCGCGCGCACCTGTTCGAGTGCGCGCGCCGGGTCGAAACGGCTCTGGATGTAGGTCAGGTTCTTGTCGACCTTGAGCGCCTGCAGCGTGGTGTGGTTCCAGCAGTACTCGATGAGCGTGCGCTTGCTGGCTTTGGCCTCGGCCATCGTCTTGCGGTAGGTGACCACGCCGCCATGGGCAGCGATCAGTTCGCGCACCGCGTCTTCCGACGCTTCCAGCACCAGCATCAACGCCGCGTGGCAGCCCTGCGGCAGGTGCTCGGCGAGGGAGGTGAAGTAGTCCGGAATCGGCGCCGCCATGAACGCGAGTTGTTTCTTCACGATGCCGGGCGAGTCGGCGTGCAGCACACGGCAGAAGTCGAGGCCGGCGTCGAACGAGTCGAAAGTGGCGATCATCTCCAGCCACGGCAAGGCCGGCGCCAGCGCCACTTCCAGTTCGAGCACGATGCCGTGCGTGCCCCACTTGTGGTGCAGCAGCATGGCGTCGGGGCCGCGCAGTTCCACAATTTGCGGCTCCGTCTCGACCGACATCACGCGCGCCCCGAGCACGCTGCCGGCCGCCGCGACAGGCCCGTAAGTGATCGACCCGGCGCCGCCGAAGCCACCGCCGAACAGGCCGCCGAGCGTTGCCGCGCGGAACGTCGATGGCAGCCAGCGCAGCTCCCAGCCCAGCGGCTGCGCCTGGCGGTCGAACTCGGCCAGCCGAATGCCGGCTTGTGCCCGCCCGACGCCGCCGCGCGCCCAGCTGAAGGCGTTGCAGCCGCCCATGTCGAGCAAGACGCCGCCGTGCAAGGGCACGATCTGGCCGTAGTTGCCGGTCCCGGCGCCACGCACCGTGATCGGCACGCGCTGCCTCGCGCAGGCAGCGACGACGCGCCGGATTTCGTTTTCGTCACGCGGGCGCACCGCGAGGTCGGCGCATTTGTCTTGCAACTGGCGCTTCAGCACCGGGCTGAACCAGGAGTAGTCTTGCGACAACTGCGCCAGGCGCACCGGATCGGTGGTCCAGTCGAGTTCCGGCAACTCCTGCTGCAAGGCGCCGAGGGCGGTGCTGTCGGCGCGCATGCGGGCCAGGTGATGGGTCGTGCTGATACCTATTGGATCAGGGCATGACCTTCAGGTCGCGCACGAACTCGGTGCTGTAGGTCTTGGCGAGATCGACCTTTGTCGGGTCGACCAGCTTCGCCGAGACCAGGAAATCCCAGCTCGCCTTGGCGCGCGCGTCGGTGATGATGCCGATGCCCTGGCGCGACGCGTCGCCGCTGGTGACGATGCCCATCTCCTTGAGCTTGACCAGGCTGTAGGCGAGTTGCTCGTCGGTCATGTTCGGGTTGTCGCGTTTGATCAGTGTGTTCCCCGGTGCCGGGTTCTCGAAGTAGCTCTTCCAGCCCTCGGCCGTACCGCGCACGAACGCCGCCACGGCCTTGTTGCGCGCCTTGATCGTGTTTTCCAGGCAGGCCACCGTGTTGGCGTAGGCCGGGAAGCCGAAGTCGCTGAACATGAAGGCATTCGCCTTGCCGCCGGCGCGCTGGATCGCGAACGGTTCGCTCGTCAGGTAGCCCTGCTGCACGACGTTCTTGTCGGCCATGAAGGGCTGGATGTTGAAGGTGTAGGGCCGCACCTGTTCATCGGTGAAGCCGTACTTGGCCTTCAGCCAAGGCCAGAAACCGCGGTGCGCAAGCGAGCTGATGAGGATCGTCTTGTCCTTCATGTCCTCGAAACCCTTCACGCCTTCGTGCGCGATCAGCACCTGTGGGTCTTTCTGGAAACTCGCCGCCACGGTCACGATCGGCAGCCCGCTCTCGCGCATCTGGATCGCCTGCAGGTCGCTCGAGCCCATCACGCAATCGGCCTGGCCCGCCCCCATGATCTGGTAGATGTTGACCTGGGGCCCGCCCATGCGGATCGTGACGTCGAGGCCGTACTTCTTGTAGATGCCGGTGGCCACCGCCTGGTAGTAGCCGCCATGCTCGGCCTGCGCGTACCAGTTGGTGACGTAGGTGAAGTTCTCTTGCGCCGAGGCGCCGGCGGCAGCGGCCGCGGCCAGGCTGGCGACCCCCAGGGCGCGGATGAAGGTGGGGAAACATCGGGGTTGGGTCATGGCAGTCTCGGTGCGCCGGTCAACGCCGGCGCTGTTGTGAATCAAAGGGTCTTGCGTTGCAAGCGATGATCGAGAACCTCGGAATCCTTGTCAAGCGCGAAGCAACAGTGTGTCGGCAGTGCGGGAACTTGGGGCGGCCGTGCGTTTCCTCAGGAGATGCTCGCGGACTTCGATGCCATCGCGGCGCCGACGCGCGCTGCGGCGTGCAGCGCGCGGCCGGCAGTTCCGCCTGCGGTTCGATGCGGTCTGGGCGGCAACGCAGCGTCAGCGCCTGTGCATGCGCGGCAGCGGCTTGCGCGGGCGCTCCCCGCGCACACGGGCCTCGAGATAGGCCTTCGCGTCGTCCCACGGCACAGTCTTCCCGGTGCTCAGGACTTTCGCCCAGCGCTCACCGGCGACACGCTGAAACTCAGCGTCGAACTCGACCTGCTCCACGGTCTGCGCGATGGCGTCGAGCATGAAGGCGTGGGCGGTCGTGCCGGCGCGCTCTGCTGCCGCGGCCACGCGTGCTTTGAGATCGTCTTCGATGCGAATCGTCGTCGTCGACATGCGTCACCTCTCTGGACCGATCTGCGATGTAGCAGCAGATGGTGCTACCCAGGCAATTGTCAGTCGCAGCATGGCGTCGTGTATGGCGCGCCGTGGGTCAGCACATGTTCCATCAGAGCTTGATCGCGGCGAGCCTGCGATTGACTTTGTCGATATCGAATTCGGCGGGATCCCAGCCGCCTCCGATCCATACCTTCATCTCGTCGTGCTCGGGGTGATCGGGGTCGGCCATGGCCTGGACCAGGTCTGCGTAGCCCGGCACACCGCCGCAGTCGTCGGGCGGCGTCACATTCGCGCCGCCCATGCACATCGGCAGCTTCAGCCCGCTGGGCGGGAAGACCTTCTCGACCTTGACACGGTGGTCCCAGGAGTCGCCGAAGTCATACACATAGTCGATCGTGCGCGAGGGCGTGAGCGCGTTCAGCAGCTTGGTGCGCTCGCTGCCGATCGAACCGGGGAGGTCGAAATCGGGGTCCGGGCTGCCGTAGCGCTCTTCACCGGCGTTGAACTCGTGCAAGTGCGCGCCGCTCCACTGGAACAGGGCCTGGATGATCTGATGCAGTTTTGCCAGCGTAATCGTCTCGGGCACCAGCACGCGCCGCCAGACCTTGGGCCTGAGGTGTTTGAGTTCGATGTGCAATTGCAGCATGCCTGTGGCCGCTTTGATCCGCGCTATCTTGGTCGCCATGCTCAGGTCTCCTTATGTCGTTCGGCGTCGCGCCGAGCGCTGTTCCACGGCAGCAACTGATCGCCGCCGCGTGCTCGCCCCCGGCGCCGGAGCCCTTCAGCCCGGCGCGCCCTCGATATGACCGGTGTGCTGCGACTTGCCCCACGTGGCCTCGGCGCGCGCGGGCCAGTGCAGCGCGTGCAGTTCGGTGATCGCCTGCGCCCAACTCGTGGCCAGCGATTCGAGGATCGCCACGCCTTGCTCGAGCGTCGCCGGCAGCGGGTCGCCGATCACGCCGGTGCTGCCGAAGTCGCGCGCGGTCCAGGCGCAGGCCGGGCGGCCGTCGGGCGAAAGCAGTTTCGACGGGAACTCGGGAGGGTAGTTGGCGACCGCGCGCTCCATGTGCACGGT
>Ga0315277_10002810_pt1 | contig 23962 bp, 19 predicted proteins | sample YL17G05_15_MG_FD_203695 | JGI IMG/M metagenome (GOLD analysis project Ga0315277, IMG submission 203695) | Sediment microbial communities from Yellowstone Lake, YNP, Wyoming, USA - YL17G05_15 | ecosystem: Environmental > Aquatic > Freshwater > Lake > Sediment | place: USA: Wyoming | collected... | reverse complement strand
ATGCCTTTTACGCTGGAAAACTGTTCGGTAATACTTCGGCAAACCGCCTTGCGGACGAATTCTGTAAGCAGAACGGCGCTTTTGGTCTTGCCGCCGTGTTCGCCCAGCGATTCGAGAATCAGCGGCAAATCGCGAACGGGAACGTTTTCCTTCAGCAGATTCTGCAATACTCGCTGCAGTAATCCGACCGAAATCATCTCCGGCACCACTTCGCCAACCAGCGACGGCTGATTTTTACGCAGCCGTTCCAAAAGCTGCTGTACATCCTCCCGCGTCAGCAGTTCGTGGGCGTGGCGGGCGATCGTCTCGGACAAATGCGTAATCAGCACCGACTCCGGATCAATGACCGTATAGCCGTTGAGTTCGGCGGTTTCCTTGTCCGATTCGTTAATCCACAGCGCCGAAAGCCCATACACCGGTTCTTTGGTCGCAATTCCCTTGACCGGTTTCTGCACGGCGCCGGCGTCCATCGCCAGAAACTTGTCCGGCTCAATCCGGCCCGACGCAATAATATGGTCATACAGCCGAATCTCGTATGCCGTGGGTTCCAGATTCAGATTGTCACGCAGGTGAACCAGCGGCATAATAAAACCATATTTTTGTGCGATTTTCTTCCGCAGGGCTCCAATCCGCTCAAAGACCCCGCTTTTGCGTTTCGGATCCACCATCGGAATCAGCCGCACTCCCACCAGAATCGACAGGATATCGGCGTGCAGCATTTCCTCCGGCCGTACCATCTCCTGAGCGGTCGTTTCCGCCGCAGCTTCCGCTGGCGTGCGAGACTCCTTTTTCCCCTCCAGCCGCAACACATAAGCCAGACCGCCGCAGATTGCGGCAATACCCAAAAACGGTGTTTTTGGAAACCCCGGCACCAGTGCAAAGGCCCCAATCACCACCGCGATAATCATCATCGGCTGGGCATGCCGAATCATCTGGCGGGTCATATCAAAACTGATGGTGTTTTCAGAACGAATCTTGCTGACCAGAAAGCCGCTGCTGACGGCGACGATAATCGAGGGAATCTGACTGACTAAGCCGTCGCCGATGGACAAGACTGAGTACTGTCGCATCGCCGAGGCGATATCCATTCCACGCGACCAGCCCAGCAGAATGCCGCCGACCAGATTGACCGCGGTGATAATCAGCCCTGCCTTGGCGTCGCCGGAAATGAATTTGCTGGCGCCGTCCATCGCACCGTAAAATTCGCTTTCCTTGACAATCACGTCGCGGCGGGCCTTGGCTTCCTTGTCGGTGATAACGCCGGCGTTCAGGTCGGCGTCAATGGCCATCTGCTTTCCGGGCATCGCATCCAGCACAAACCGTGCGCTGACTTCACTGATGCGCCCGGCGCCTTTGGTGACGACGACAAACTGAATCACCACCAGAATCAAAAACATCACCAGCCCGACGAGGAGATTTCCGCCGGCGACAAAGTTGCCGAACGTGTTAATAATCGTTCCCGCGTAGCCATGCAGCAGAATCAGCCGCGTCGAGGCGACGTTGAGCGCCAGACGAAACAGCGTCGTAATCAGCAGCAGCGATGGAAATGTTGACAATTCCAGCGGTTCCCCGGTTGAAAGCACGATAATCAGCACGGCGATCGCCAGCGAAATACTGCACGCCAGCCCAATGTCCAGAATCGGCGTCGGCAGCGGAATCAGCAGCGTGGCCAGAATCGCCACCAGCATCGCCGCGAACACAAAGTTGCTGTTGACGGCAAGTTTTGAGACTACGCCATTTAAAGTTGATTTTGTCTTGAGCGTTTCCGGCATTATTTTATCCGCGCATCAGAGTTATTTTGTCGGGGCGGGCGTCTTGGATTCCTCTGTGCCGAGCAGCTCCCGAATCCGCACCGCGAAATTGTTATCGACCACAACTACGTCCGCTGTGGCAAACGGAATATCCTGGACAAACAATTCCGCCGGCTGACCCACGCTTTTATCTAAGTTCAGCACCGCGCCGGGGGCTAATTGCAGAAGTTTTTTGAGCGGAATCTGCGCTTTGCCGAGCGTCACTGTAATCGGCATTTGGATGTCCAGCAGCAAATCCAGGTTTTCCTGTCCCGACGGCTGGGTCGGCGCGACCTGCTCCAGTTCCATCTGCTTCACTTCCGTACCTGCTGTCTGCGGTGTTTCCGTTCCGGCTGTCTGCGGTGTTTCCGTTCCGGCTGCCGGCGGTGTTTCCGCTCCTGTCGCCTGCTGCGGTTCACTCTGAACAGTTTGTGTTTCTGCCATATCGGATTTCCTTTTCTATTTTCTGACTTGGGATACCGCCAGCGACAATTTCCCCTCGCACATCACCGGCCAGGCGTAAAAACAAAAACGACCGTTTAAGAGTGTTTCCATCGGCTCCGTCGTCTTTTTACCCAGTATCAACACGTCTCCTGTCTCCAGGGACATTAAATCTTCCATTCGAACCGAAGAATGACACAGCCGTACGGCAACTTCCACCGGCGCATCGTAAAGCTGACGAAGAATTTTCCTGCTCAACTCCGCCGGGTTGAGAGGTTTTTGGCGGGTATGCCTCTCGGTTCCCAACACCGCATCAAACACCTCTCCCACAACTAACATCGTAAGTTCAATCGTCTGTTTGGGAAATGTCACCGTAAACGTGAATCCGCACAAATCCTGCAGTTCTCTGGCCTCCAGCGGCCAGTCCCCCCGAATAGTCGAATCGGCCTGTTTCAACATCACCTGGCCGTATCCCTGGAAAACTGCGAGAATGGCCTCCGTAATCCCTGTCGCCGCATCCTGCAGAATAAATTCTTCGAGCGTCGAAAGCGGTCCGCTTTGCCCCACCGACGCTTCCGAATCCCGCAACAACTGGGTAATCAGTATCTTGGCCGCCTCCGGCTGAATACCGAGAAATCCTTCAGCTCGCTTATCCTGTGCTGAGAACGGCAGAAAATACTGCGGTTTTTCCTGACGAATCGTCTGTTCGGCCAGCACATACGCAAAGTCCTGCATCGCTTTCTTCATCGTTACCTTTGGCTCCTCCAGGCACATCGGACCCAGAGTGTTTTCGATGGCAGCGGCAATCCTTTTGCCCAGATTTTGCATCTGTGACCATTCCTGCGAATCAAAATGATGCGGACACGTCCAGTCAAACAGCGGCGCGCTGGACGCCGCAGTCGCCTGGGCGGAAGTCTCAGGTTGACGACGCCGCAGTATCTGCATCAGTCGTTGTCGGGAAATCGTTCTGTCCTGTACGGCCTGTTGGCTCATTGTACCGCGAACTCCTTGAACAACACTTTCTCCACATACGTCTTATCCTGTCCGAACAGCAGTTGATTGAACTGAGCCCGCACTTCCATTTTAATGCGGTTGAGGTTGCGGGAACCGCGGACATTTTCCAGATTCAGTCCGGCCAGATACGTTGTCAGCCAGTCCTGCAACTGTGCTTTTTTCCCGTCGAGAAACGCCTGTCCTTTGACCGGATCCAACTGGGGGTTCAGCTCAAGAATCACCGTGACGCGGATATATCGGGCCACCCCCGGTTCATCCAGATTGGCGATGATGGTATCCAGCTTATCGTACACCCACGACTTTTGAACAGTTTCACCTGTCACCGGATCCACTACTTCCGTCTGCGGGACGGCTTTCTCGCTTGATTCGCCGTGTCCGGAGCCAGCGGAATGACCCGAAGGAGCCGACTGTTTGGTCGGCGCCGAATGGCCGACGGAGGATTTGGAAGTCCCGCCCATCAATTGGGAAAGAGCGAATCCGCCCGTCGCCCCGGCAAGAATCACCGCTCCAGGAATCAGCCACACAAACAGACCTTTCCCTTTTGTCGAGGCCCCTTTTCCCGTTTCCGGTTTTGTTTCCGGTTGGGATTCCGGTTTTTTCCCCTGTTTCTTTTCCTGTTTTGTTTCGTCTGCCATATCGCCTCTCCTGTTATCCGACCTGCATAACGGGTTGCCGTAAGTCAGGCCGATGATATCGTTTTATTTTTTCACGCAGCGTCCGGTCGCTGATACCCAGTATTCGCGCCGCCTGCGCCTGATTTCCATTTTCCCGCTGCAGCGTCGCCAGAATCGCCATCCGCTCCAATTCCTCCAGCGAAGTGCCGGCCAGCCGCTCAAACTTCGCCCGGGCGCCTTCGCCGACGGTCAGCCCCTCGTGCAGCTCTTCCATCAGCCACGGTATCTGCTCAACGTTCAGGATGGGGCCGCTGCCGAGAATCATTGCCGAGCGAACCATATTACGAAGCTGCCGGATATTGCCGGGCCAGTCATATCGCTCCCACAATTCCAGCGTTCGCCGGTCGATCGCGGCAATTTTCCGAGCCGTCTCACAGGCAAATTCATTGACAAACAGCCAAATCAACTGCCGAATGTCTTCCCTTCGCTCCCGCAGCGGCGGTATCCGAAGCCGAATTGTGCTCAGACGATAATACAAATCCGCCCGAAACTGCCCCCGCTCCACCCATTCGCCAATCGACCGATTGGTCGTACTGAGAATGCGAACATTGACCCGTACCGGATCGTTTCCGCCGACCCGCTCAAAGCTCATTTGCTCAACGACCCGCAGCAGTTTGGCCTGAAAGGCCGCCGGCGTCTCGGCAATCTCGTCCAGCAGCAGCGTCCCGCCGTGAGCCAGCTCAAACCGGCCCTTGCGGCAAAACAACGCTCCGGTAAAGGCCCCTTTTTCATGCCCGAACAGTTCGCTTTCCAGAAGCGACTCATTCAACGCCGCGCAATTGACCTTGACAAACGGCCCGTCGCAGCGCCGACTTTTTTCGTGCAGCAATTGGGCCAGCAGTTCCTTACCCGTACCGCTTTCGCCTTCAATCAGCACCGGTACAGAGGTGGGAGCCGCTTTTTTCGCCAGTTCAAGCGCCTGCCGCAGTACGCTGCTGGCGCCAATAATCCACTGATGGCCCGGCCCGCTGGCCGCACAGACCTGCTCCAGCACTGACATGGGATGATTGGGTACAAATCGATCGAGGACCGCCGCCGCTTTGTCCTGCTCTACCGGCCGAACCAGATACTCGGCAAACCCCTCTCGAACCGACTGCAATGCCTTGCGCGACGAATCCTCTGCTCCGATCAGAACCACCGGAATTTCAGGCATATTGACGCGCAGATATGTCATCGTCGTATCCGCGCAGCGCTCGAATATCCTCAAAAAATCCTCGCTGACGAAAATCAGCTTCCAGCTGAACCGCCCCAGCAGACTGTCGGCCTGACCGTCGTTGACTGCGACGGTCCCGCGTATGCCTCGCCGCGCAAGCGCTTCCAGCAGCCCCGCTGCCTGTCGCGAATCCGGCTCAAGAATCAGCGCGTGATAAAAAGTAAGTTCATCGTTGATTGGGGTCATTGTTAGTTATGCTTTTTGAGAGTACAGGTTGATTTTGTTTAAGCCAGTCCAGATTCTTCCGCTGCGCCAGCGCCGCCGACGCCCACGGCGAATTGGGATATTCGGCAATCAACCGGTTATACCATTCGACTGCTTTGTCGAGGTCCCGCTGTCGCAGGCAATTGGCCGCCTGATACATCGCCCACTGGCGGCCCAGAGGGTCGCTTTCCTGCTTCGATTCCGCCGCCATTTCATAAAACCTCGTTGCCTGAACATAATTCTTCGCCCGATACAGGGCGTCCGCCGCAGCTAATACGTTAACCGGGTTCTTTACTTCGTCCAGACTGCAAATTGGCGGCGTACCGGACTCTTTGTTCTTCGCCCAAATCAGTGACGCAGCCGCCGCAGACGCTTGTATCATCTTTGCAGCCTGTATTTTTTCTTCCTGCGGTTTCTCCGCGGTTCGGGGCCTGGCAGAAACAGTACGGCCCGCTGGCCATTGCAGGGATTGAAGCTGGCCGACGATTTGTCGGAGAACGTCCGTTTGGGTCGATTGATTGGAATCTATTGCCGAAACCCGTTGCAGCTCTACCTGCCGACGAAGCGTTTCAGATTCGCGGGCGATGCTGTCGGTCGTTTGGTTCGGTTCGGTCAGGGTGACATCCCGACAAAAAACCAGCCCCAGGCAAATGATGAGCTTTAATCCCACAGAAATCATGGTTTGTTTCCTCCCCCGGACAGAATCCCTGCAAAGGCCAGAGCCGCCTTCTCATAGCGTTTTTGCCCGGCATACACCCGCCCCAGAACATTAAACGCCTCGTTTTGAATTTCGCTTTCCGTTTGCGGACCGGTCAAAATCGCGATACAAAAAGTCTCTGCCTGGTCGGGCTGTCCCAGCTTTTCCGCCGCGCGGGCCAGAATCAGTTGGGCCTGTCTGACGCGAACAGGGTCCTGTATATCCGCCAGAATATCGTTTATCTCCTGCCGGGCCAGCGCATAATCGCCCGTGGCCAGATAGCACTTCGCCAGTTCCAGCGTCAGCCACGCCCGCAGATGGGAATCAGCGATAAATTCAACTTTTCTGCGAAGCAATGAAACCGCCGAATCCGCCGCGTCAATCTCCCGCAGAATGCCGGCCTTGGCAATCAGCAGTTCACACGAATCCTGCTGACCGAGATGATTTTGAGGAACGCTTTCCAGAATGTTCATCGCTTCCAGATAATTCTGCTGCCGCGATTCGGCCTGTACCAGTTCCAAAATAATTTGAACAGATTCCTTCTCCGAAAGTCTGCCGCCCAGAGCGATTCGCAGGGCCTCCGACGCCTTGACGTACTGTCCCAGCGCAATGTACGTCCTGCCGAGCATAAAACAGGCCGGTCCGACGCGGGAATCATTCTTGTCCCCCATCAATTCCATCGCCCGGCTCAGCCACACTTGTGACTGGGCCCAGTCCTGTTGGGCGTACGCGCAGCGGCCCAGCCCAAGGGCTGCTTCGCATTTCCCCACCTCACTTAAATTCATCTGAAATGCCTTGTGAAACAAATCCTTTGCCCGATCGGGTTGCCCGCTTTCGAGCGTGGCGCACGCCAGATACAGTGTCGCTTCATCGGCGATAGGACAATCCGGATATTGCAGCAGCATTTCATTCAAATCAATGCGGGCGCCTTCGTAATCCTTCATTTCTACTTTGATTTTGCTGGCTTCCAGATAAGCGTATGGGGTAATGGGATTCTGGGCGAACCGCGCTTCCAATAACTTGAATTCGCCCAGCGCCGCCGAAAATTGACCGGCGAAGGTGTACATCCGACCCAGCGCGTAATGGGCATTGGGGCTGCGGCGATCGTCACGATACCGCAGTAAAAACCGCTGCCATAGTGAAATCGCTTCCTGAATCAGCTCATTGCGATGTCCCTCAAAATCCGTATAGCCTTCCGGATTCAGAATGGAGGCGTTCTGTCCGTCAAATCGCCAGAGTAAACCGACGCTTCCACAAAGTACTTCCATCATATACTGCTGTGGAACATACGTCAGATACGCTGTCACCGGTCGGCTGCGCATCGTCTGCGAATCGGTCTTCCACGCCGTCTTGAGGCCGGTTTCGGAAATCGCTTTCCACAGTGTTTCTTCCAGCGGACTGTACAGACAAACCAGCGACCATTGACTGCCGACGGGGAGATGCGTATCTACGGTCAGTTTGGGGCCGCCCGCTCCTTCGCCGACCTTCTCGGCGGTAAGCGAAAATGCCTTTTGCAGCCGCAGCGTATCCGATTCCGCCGGCCAGACGTCCGTCAATTGCTCCGACCAGCCTTGGCCCGGAAGCGCTTGATCCATATTGTAAAACCCTACCACCTGTCGGGTCAGCGAGTCGGCAATCAGAAAATACAAATCCGCCTCGAGGTTGGTCGAAACCATCCCCTCAAATGCCCTCCACAGCGCCACCGCCTGATAGGCGTTCTTTCTCGCCTGGAGATATTCCTTATTCTGAAAACGTATCCGAGCCAGATAATAGCAGGCCATTCCGCGGACGTATGCCGACCGGCTCTGCAGCGCCTGCGAAAAATACCGTTCCTGGGTGTGCGCCTCGCCCGCGCAATGCAGACAAACCGCCATCCGGAGTTTCAGGTAATCCTTCAGGTACTCGCTGTCCGGGTCGGAAGAAATCCAATTCAAACTGATCTGATGATACACATAACAGGCCTTGAGATACTCCTTTGCGGCAAATAAATCATCGGCGGTTTTCAGCGAAACGCCCTGCCCAAAACGTTCTTGTTCCTCCGGACTTAAAACGGCTTTTTCGATTACACCGGCAAGTTCATCCGGCTTTACTTCGGATGTGACGTCTGGGGGATTTTGTGTCGATGCCGGCGCAGGCGCCGAAGCCGCCAAATTAGCATGATTAGACGGCTGGACTTGCGCTGCCGGGGGCGTCTCGGCAAGCCCAAAACCGACTATTTTTATGGGCTGAAACCAAACTGCTCCGACCAAAATCAGCATCAGCAGGATATTGGCCGCGAGAATCATATATACAGGACGGGAAACTACAACGGATATACCGCCTTTGTGAGCCGACCGCGACGCCGATTTGGCGGTCAGCTCCTTCAAAAAAGAAAGGTCGCCGACAAACGACTCCGGTTCAGACGAGGTCGTCTCCGCCTTCGGCCCTGCCGCATTGGAGTCCGGCACATCCGTTTGGGTTGGTTGTGTGACGTTATCTTCTTTTTCCTGGCCCATCCCTGAACCTGAGTCCATAGAGTTTCTCTGCTTTTCCGCGCAAGCGCACTATGCCATCACTTCTCAGATATGCAATCTTTATGCCAGCCCTGCCTTGACCCTGTTTTTCGTGGAAAACACACGATTGAGCCGGGAATTGAGACGTTCGGAAATGACCCCGGCTGTATGCTTATCATACAGACCTTAAAAAAACCGCCGGCGGTAGCGACCGGCTGTGGTGAATACTTGGCTTCTGTGGAATGCCCTATTCAGGCGGATTCCTTCATCTCCCGGGTCTGAGCGAATAAATCCGCCCGGCCTTCCACAATATCGGAAGTGATGACATAATGTCCCGGCTTGGGCTCTTCGGGAAGCCGATACATCAGGTCCACCATCAGTTCCTCCATAATGGCCCGCAAAGCTCGGGCGCCGGTGTCCCTGGCCATCGCCTTTTTGGCCAGCAGTTTGAGAGCCGGCTCGGTGAACTCCAGCTTGGCGTTTTCCATCTCAAAGAGTCTCTGGTACTGGCGGACCACGGCGTTTTTCGGCTCGGTCAGAATCTGCATCAGGGCCTCTTCATCCAGCGCCGTCAGCGTGGTGATAATCGGCAAACGCCCCACAAATTCCGGGATCATTCCGAATTCAATCACGTCTTCCGGCGTCACCTGTTTAATCACGGCGCTGTAATCCGCCTTCTTGTCGTCCTGCATCGATTGCTCGCTGCCAAAACCGATCATCCGCCGGCCCAGACGTTTTTTAATGATGTTTTCCAGACCCACGTAGGTTCCGCCGCAGATAAACAAAATGTGCGTCGTGTCAATCTGAATATAGGCCTGTTCGGGATGTTTGCGTCCGCCCTGCGGAGGCACGTTGGCGATGGTGCCTTCGAGCATCTTTAAGAGGGCCTGCTGTACGCCTTCGCCGGAAACGTCCCGTGTAATGGAGACATTCTGGTTGGTCTTGCCGATTTTGTCGATTTCATCAATATAGACAATCCCCCGCTGGGCCGCCTCAATGTCGTAATCGGCGTTCTGCAGCAGACGCAGCAGAAAGTTTTCCACGTCTTCGCCGACATAACCGGCTTCGGTCACCGTAGTGGCGTCGCAGATGGCAAACGGCACTTTCAGCATCCGCGCCAGCGTCCGGGCCAAAAGGGTCTTGCCAGAACCGGTCGGACCAATCAGGAGAATATTCGATTTTTCGATTTCGACGTCATTGTTATCGCTTTCGATGTGGACGAGCCGTTTATAATGATTATGCACCGCCACGGAGATTTTTTTCTTGGCCAGCTCCTGACCGATGACATACTGATCGAGAAATTCCTTGATTTGACGCGGCTTTGGCACCTCCCCGGAAATCGCCTTTCCCCGGCTTCGCTTTTGTTCCTGGCGGATAATGGTGGAACATAAATCCACGCACTCCGGGCAGATATAAACGCCGCTGGGCCCTTCGACAAAAACTTCATGCTGTTTCTTGTTTCTGCCGCAGAAGCTGCACGTTTCGCGTCGTAAGCCGGAATTTGTATTTTTCGCCATTGCCGATTCCAAAATGAATACTTTGAACAGAATTATTATACCCAGAAAACCAGAAACCAGCAACAAAATCTTTCCGGAACCGGCAAAATAGAATGCCAACGGCGTTGACGGCCTCTATGAAGCGGCTTTCACCGGCAGGGTCGCCGTGAGCGTATTGGCTCCGTCGCGGCAATCCAGCGTAATTCGTCCCCCGTGCTGACAGGCAATCTGTTGAACCAACATAAGGCCGATTCCATTGCTGAACCGCTGTTTGTGGGTTTCGTGTGCCGTGAATAATTGCTGTTGAAACTCCGACGAATACGCCGGGCTGTTGTCGGTAACGCGAATTTCAAACTGATTCTGCGAAGCGACAAAGCGGGTCTGCAATCGCACCGTTCCTGTTTCCTCTTCCGCCTGATCGATGGCATTGAGCAGCATATTTAACGCCATCAGTCCGACGCGCTCCGCATCGACCTCCACCTGGGGCATAGTCGTATCCAGCTGCACCTGTAGTTTGAATTTCTTATGCGCCGTGACCCACTTGAGCGAATTGACCACCCGCTTGATCTCCTCATGAACATCGCAGGACGCAATTTGCAGCGGCTGCATTTTGGCGTAATCCAGAATATCCAGCAGATATTTTCTCAGCCGTTTCCAGTTGAAGCTCAGAATCCCCCAGCTTTTGACCGCCTTTTCCATCTGATTGAGCTGAAGGGCGTAATCGGTCACTTCCGCAGCGCCGCCGACCATTTGCATAATGTTCTTGATGGCGTGTGATAACTGCAGAAGGGCCATACCCGCCTCGGCGTAATGACGTTCCTTTTGCTCCTCTGCCGTCCCGTTACTCTGTTTTTCCAGCAGTTCGATTTCCGGCATATCCTAAAGTTCCTGTCCAGAAATATTCACGTCTTGGCGATACCTTTCCAGTTCTGCTATCGAATATTTTGTAAGCTTTCTTAATCAGAGACTTTACGAAAGGATAAAAAGGGTCCGTATCGGTTTTTTTTCCTGCCGTTAGTCCGATAAAATTTCACGGTACTGAAAGATTCAAAAATCTGTCCACTTAAGTCCGGCCCTGAATGAACCGAAATAAAGAGAGGAACAGAACCCTTTTTTGGCAGGATGAAATTATGTACAACACAAAAACAAAACGAATGACCGCAGCGGAACTGTTAATTGTCGTATTGATATTAACAACTCTGGCCGCCATATCAGTCCCCCGGTTATCGCACAGCGCTACCCTTGATAAACAAGCACGATGTAACTCCAACATCGAACTGCTGCACTCGGCAGTGAAGTTATACAGCATGGAAAAGGGCAAATTCCCCGATACGCTTGAAGAGGTGATAAACAACCGCGAATTCTTTCCTGCCGGCGTACCGAAATGTCCTCTGGGCGGAACGTATATCCTCAAGTCCGACCACACCGTCATCTGCACCCATCCCTGATGACTTCAGCTCGGATTTTTTGAATTTGTTCCGTCCCGCCGCGCCGGGGTCGAGTTTAAAGCCTGTCATCGCCCGTCATAGAGCACCGGGGTCTTCTTCAGTTCCTTTTCGGTAGGCAGCAGAACCCATTCGGAAATCCCATATTCTTCCGCAAGACTGGAAACAAACCGCTCCACGTCCTCTATCCGGCCTGCGTGAATCATTGCAAACAGATTATACGGCCAACCGGCAAACGTTTCCCGCTGATAACAATGACTGACGGCGGCTCGCTCGGCCAGCGCACGCGCGACCGATTCGATTTCCCCCTGCGGCAGAGCAAAACACGCCATCCCATTCGCCTGATAACCCAGCTTGCAATGGTTCAGTATGGCGGCTATGCGATGGACGACTTTCTTGGCGACAAGACCTTCGGCAAACTCCTCTATATTCGCAATGCCGGATTTTTGACGCAGCGCTTCAAACGGCCTTTCCATAATCGGAAAATCCTCCTGCAAAAACCGCAGTGACTTCTTCTCCATTTCGGTCAAAGACACAACGGCAGCAGGATTTTCAGGCGGCAAAAATCCCATCCGTTCAAAATCCTCTTGCGACGGCCCTTCCGGACGAAATCGCACATCCAGCTTGAAAACCCTCGCCGCCGGCAGAGAATAAAACCGCACATCTGTTTGTCTGTTCAATTGACATAGCGTGTTTTCAATTTCCTGCGGCGATGCGCCCTGTAAAGTGAACCAGAGATTGAACAAATGTTTCCGCAGATAATGATGTGACACGCCGGCCAGTGAATTAACCGCCGTAATCAGCTCATTGAGCTTTTCCTGCGGCACAGACGCCGCGACCAGCGTCGCTGTCCGGCTCAGCGCTGCATAGTTGACTATGGCGCCGTATCGGCGAATAAGTCCCGTCTTCTTCAGGTTGCGAATCGTGGAAATAAGTCGTTCCGGCGGACAGCCCAGCCGATGAGCCATCGCCGCGAATGGCTGTTCGCGCAGCGGCAAGGGTTCCTGCACCACGCGAAGAATTTGTTTTTCAATCTCCGTCAGCATCACATCAAGTCTATGCATTCGCCATTGATAAGGCAATCCCAAAAATGATGTTGGTTTAGCCCCGCAATTTATTGCGGGGTTTATCACAAAAATTTCAAGCGCCGGCGACGGGATAAGGAAAAAAAGGCCGTTGGCATAATGATTTTTGGTGATATAATACGCTCTAAAAGTGATTTTGAGTTGGCCCCGACCCCCAAGCGGGGTTTGGACGACTTCGAAAGGAGATTGTTTTTGGTACAGATGACGCTGCTTCAGACGCACGGCCTGGTCAAAAAATACACCGGCCGCACGGTGGTCGATCAGGTCAACATCTCCGTGGCTCAGCGGAGTATCGTAGGCCTTTTGGGCCGCAACGGCGCCGGCAAAACCACGACGTTTCGAATGGTGATGGGAATGATTGTGCCCGACGGCGGAACGGTGGTCTTTGAAGGCATCGACGTAACTAAACTGCCAATGTACAAACGCGCCCGGCTGGGGATGGGGTATCTGTCGCAGGAGCCGAGTGTCTTTCAGCGGCTCAGTGTTCAGAACAACCTCATCGCGATTCTCGAAACGATGTCGATGAGCGCCGCCCAGCGAAAACAGAAGGCCGAGGAATTGATTGAGCAATTCGGTCTGACCGAGGTGGCCAACAGCCAGGCGCGATTTTTATCCGGCGGTGAACGCAGGAAACTCGAAATCGCACGGGCGATGGTGACCAATCCGTCGCTGATTCTGCTGGACGAACCCTTCAGCGGCGTGGACCCTATCACCGTCGAGGAATTGCAGACCGAGATTCGCAGGCTGGTCGCCAGCGGCGTCAGCATCCTGATTACCGACCATAATGTCGAGCGGACGCTGGAAGTGTCCGACAAGGCTTATATCATCGACCACGGCAGAGTCATTGCCGAGGGCGCGCCAAAGGAAATCATCCAGAACGAAACCGTGCAGAAAAGTTATCTCGGCAGCATCTTCAAAGGCGACGAATTCGATAATTGATTATAAAAATCAGAATAGCGGATAACCGTATGAGTACAGCATTAAAAATCAACAAACATAAATACGAAAGTCGCTTATTTACAACAGAGATCAGCTCTGCTTATTCCAGGGACTCGTCGATTGTTTTCTACAATGGACGGGCGGAAGACCTCCTAGAGTCTCTGCCGAATCAATCGGTAAAATTGGTAATAACGTCGCCGCCATACAACATTGGCAAAAGCTATGAAACAAAAATATCGATTGAAGATTACCTTGCCGGTCAAGAACGAATCATTGAAGAACTGATTCGAGTTGTTTCCCTCGATGGCAGTATTTGCTGGCAGGTGGGCAACTATGTTGACAACGGCGAAGTTTTTCCTTTGGACATCTTTTTTTATCACCTTTTCAAAAAGAAGGGGTTGCTATTAATAAACAGGATTATCTGGTATTTCGGACACGGTTTGCACGCAAGCAAAAGATTTTCCGGAAGATACGAAACGATTTTATGGTTTACAAAATCGGACAATTATACGTTCAACCTTGATAATATTCGGGTACCGTCAAAATATCCGGGGAAACGGCACTTTAAAGGCGAGAAAATAGGGCTGCCTTCCGGCAATCCTTTAGGGAAAAATCCCTCCGATATCTGGGAATTTGTAATCAGGGACTGGGATAGAGAACTTTGGGATATTCCGAATGTAAAATCAAATCATCCGGAAAAAACCGTGCATCCCTGTCAATTTCCCATAGAATTGGTTGAACGGTGTGTTCTTGCCCTGACGAATGAAGGCGATTTCGTTCTTGATCCGTATGTCGGTGTTGCATCTTCACTTATCGCCGCCCTGAAACACAACAGACGTGCCATTGGCGCCGAAAAAGAAAAAGATTATTACGAAATCGGAAAAGAGCGAATCCATGCTTTTTATAACGGACAATTGAAAATCAGACCGCTCGGCAAAGAAGTATTTCAGCCTACTGGAAAAGAAAAAGTCTCTCAAGTACCTGTTGAATGGCGGAAAAAAGAAGGACTTTAAATATGAAAATTGCTGGCGTTTATTCATTTAATAATGGCGAAAAGACTGTAAAGAAAAAATATCCCGGCTTATATAAGGAGATTGAAACTGTTATAGCAGCTATCAAGGCAAGTCAGTATAAAACCAAGATAAGCAAAGAAAAAACGATGATAGGGAGGGTATTATATAACCCAAGAGCCTTGAATAAGGCTTTCAAAGAAAATTTTTATTCTTTCGGATGGATCTCTCATAAAACAGTTTGCGAATATCCCACTCAATATTACATCAAAAAATATGTCGATAAATCTGAAAACGCTTTCAAAGGAGCTTTTCGGGAAATGGATTTCGTTAAAAACAAACTTGGCGTGGAAGTCCAGTTCGGCAAGTATTCTTTTATGGTTTATAACGTTTGCGCCAAAATGACAATTTTCAAGAATCTAAACGTGATTGATACTGGAGTCGAAATCGTTCCTATAAAGCGATTTGCCAACGAAATGTCTACAGGCGTGTCGTATTTCGAGCAGTTCGTCTGGGACCTGGAACATCGCGGCGTTTCGAATATTGATATTCCTGTTTTAATATTGGGTATAGACGCATAAGAGAAAATGGCAGACAACTTTTCCAATTGCAAAATTACGCGGTTTCCGGGGCCGATGCTGAGCAGACCCGCCCAGCCGATTGAGAAATTTGACGACTCTATCCGTCAATTGGCCGAGCGGATGAAAGAAATTATGGTCGAGCACAAAGGCGTCGGTCTTGCCGGCCCGCAGGCGGGCGTTAATCTGCAAATCTTCGTCGCCTCGCCGGACGGCACTAAGGAAAACGCCAAAGTCTATATCAACCCCAAAATCGAACCGGACGGCTCTCAGGAGGCCATCGAGGAAGGCTGTCTTTCCCTGCCGAGCATCTATGGCGAAATCACTCGTTACACCCGCTGCACCGTTCATGCGCTGGATTTGGACGGCAAACCTTTCACTGAAACCGGCGAAGGACTGTTGGCACGCATTTTTCAGCATGAGTATGACCATTTGCAGGGCATAATGATTAAAGACCGGATGAGTGAGCCGGCCAAACTCCGCGCCCGCAAACTGCTGAAGCGGATGCAGGACGAATACCAGAATAAACAATCCTCCGAAGGGCAAAAATAATCCTATGCGTATGGTGTATTTCGGTTCGGGACGATTTGGTATCCCCTGTCTGGAGGCGATTGTGTCGTCCGGATATGAGCTTGCGGCGGTATTCACGCAGCCGGCGCGTCCCGCCGGTCGCCATCGCCAGCCTAAGCCCACCGATGTTGCCCTGTGGTGCAAAGAAAAAAATATCCCCTGCATCGAGGCCGAGAATATCAACACACCCGAATTTATCGAACGGATAAAAAAACTTAACGGCGATTTGCTGGTCGTTATCGCCTTCGGTCAGAAGGTGGCAAAGTCTGTCATCAATTTATTTCCCAAAGGCGCAATTAATGTTCACGGCTCGCTGCTGCCCAAATATCGCGGCGCAGCGCCCGTCAACTGGGCGATTATTAACGGCGAATCCCAAACGGGCGTCAGCATTATCACGCTGGCCGACCGTATGGACGCTGGCCTGATTCTGGCTCAGGCCCGTACCGCAATTCAGCCGGAGGACGATTTTCAAACGCTGCACAACCGTCTGGCCGGGCTTTCTGCGCCGCTGCTGATGGAGACCATTGCCGCGATTGAAAACGGCACAGCCGTCTATCAGCCGCAGGATAAAAAACAGGTTTCCAAAGCCCCCAAATTGAAAAAAGAACACGGATTTATCGACTGGTCCGTATCCGCCGCTCGAATCGCCAATCAGATTCGCGGTTTATGGCCCTGGCCCGGCGCCGTAGCGGTGTATGTCTCAGCCAAAACCGGCAAATCCTGGAAGGTGATTATCGCCAAAACCGCCGTCATCAAAACCACCGCCGATTCCGGCCAGGTCTGCGGCATCCTGGACGACAAACTGAATATCATTTGCGGACAGGGCAGGCTGCAAATCCTCGAACTCAAACCCGCTGGCTCAGGCCTGATGGATTTTCATTCCTTTGTCAATGGCCGTTATGGCGGTCCCGGTGATCTCTTCCTGCCAATGGAGAGGGTAATGCGGGATTTCGCATAAGGTTAATTTATTGAAAAAGCATTCTCGCAAATCTCATCTTCCCTTTTGCCTTTTACCCTTTTACTTTTGCGTTCACCCCTGTCAGGAATAAACGCCATCCACAAGTTGTCCACAATCCGCATTTGCGTTGTGCAAATCCTGTGAACAACAAAATTTTTTCGCGCGCAAGTGATGATTGTTCTTGTATCTGCCGGATGTGGGAAAAAATTTCCGAAAATGCCGGTTGAATCCTGCCTTTTTTGGCTCTATCATCTGACTGTCAGGGATGTGAAAAACAAGGTCGCAGCAGCGAGTCTTGCGAAGCGGCAACGGATTGGTTGGAGAAGACGATGCAGACAGCGTTCACGGATGAAATCAAGGCTATTCACGATTCCATCGCCGAAGCCGTCGGCGAAGCCAAATATAAAATCTGGTTTCGAAACAGCACGCGGTTTACGCTCACCGACGAAGGTCTGGAAATCGCCGTGCCCAATACGTTCATTGCCGGCTGGATCGAAAATCATTTCGCCAAAGTAATTCACAACGCGCTCAGGACCGTAAAAGGTTCGACAGTGCCGGTTCGCTTTGTGATTGACGCCGTTCTGACGACCCCTCCGCGTCAGGCCTCAGCAGTCAAAACTCACCCAGCCGTTGTCGAAGAAGTCGTTCGCCAGGCACACTTTGTCCCGCCGCTCAAGCTCACGCTGGATACGTTCGTCGTCGGCCAGAAAAATCACTTGGCCTACAACGCCGCTCTGAATGTCATCCGCGAAGAAAAAAGTCCGTTCAATCCGCTGTTTTATCACGGCGGCTACGGCGTCGGCAAAACCCATCTCTTGCAGGGTATCTGCAACGAATACGCCCGCACACGCCCAGGCACAAAATGGATGTATGTGTCCGCCGAGGATTTCGCCAACCAGTATGTCCTGGCGCTAAAAACACGCAGACTGGATACATTCCGCAATCGTTTCCGCAGTCTCGACCTGCTGGTAATTGACGACATCCATTTCCTGGCCAACAAAAATGTCATGCAGGAAGAGTTTCTGCACACCTTTAACAGTATCGACCTGGCCGGCAAGCAGATTGTGCTTGCTTCTGACGCCCACCCAAAACAAATCGGCCAACTGTGCGAAAAGCTGGTCAGCCGGTTTGTTTCCGGAATGGTCGTGCGAATTGACGCGCCGAATTTTGAGACGCGATGTGAAATCTGCCGGCGCAAGGCCGCCGCGATGAAACAAAAACTCAGCGAGGACATCGTTTCGTTTCTGGCCGGCCAGATTACCGGCAATGTCCGCGAGTTGGAAGGCGCGCTATTGAAGCTCATCGCCTACGCTTCGGTCAGCGGACAGAAAATGTCGCTTGTCTCGGCCAAAGAGCTTTTGGCCGAGCATATCCTCCGCGCCGACCCCGTCGTGCACAGTTCGGACATTACTGAAGTGGTCGCGCGGTATTTTGACGTCAGCACCGCCGACATTCACTCACCCAAAAAGGACCGTTTGATTAGCCTGGCTCGGGCGTTTTGTATGTATTTGACCCGCAAGCTCACAAAAATGTCGTTTCCGGAAATCGGCAGGACGCTCGGCAATAAAAATCACGCCACCGTCATTTTGGCCTGCCGCAAAATTGAGCAGGCTCTCGAGGGCAATCAGCGATTGCAATGGAAGAGCAACGACGGCTATCGCAACGCCCCGGCCAGGGATGTCCTGCAGGAGCTGATGGAACAAATCTCATAACATCGTTTCGAGGCTGTCGCGTCAATGTTTACCCCCCACCCCCGTGGTGGCGGTTGTTTCATTTTATTTAGCCCCGGCCTCTGGCCGGGGTCATTCCGAATCCCCCTTGTGGGGTGAGGAATCTGTTTATTCCCCCATCGCCGCAGGCGACTCCTCAATTTTGACTTTTGATTTTTAATCTTTGATTTTTCTATCCCCTCGCCCCCTTCTCATCTTTTTCGTGCAGTCCGCCTCTTTTGAAGAATCGCCCTCAATTCCCGCTTTTCTTTTTTGCCCGGCCGATGGTATGCGATATACAATGCCAGCAGCGGCGCAAATCCCTTTTTCCCGATGCGCTCCAAAAATTTCGCCGCCTCCGGCAGCAGACATTGTTCTTTCGCCGCCGCAGACCGATACACATATTCCCCCCCGACGCGCTTACGCTTCACCACCTTTTTCTCCACCAGCCGGTTGATAAACGTCCGGATGGTCTTGGCGTTCCACCGCGGCCGATGACCTTTCATCGCCTCGATAATCTGCCGTGACGACGCCTCACCCAGCTTCCACACCGCATCCATCACCTCCCACTCACTGGCCGTAATTTTGAGCCGAACCACCTTAACTGTCATAATGTTCTCCTGTCCTGCTCCGTCCCGAGTTTATCGAGAGAAGTTTGTTTATACCGAGCCTGCCGAAGGGTCAAAGTATCGAAGGGCCATTTTACAATTGACACGTCCGTCAAGAATGAAGCTTAGTTATACATATTATTACAAAGATTAATCCAGAAATGATGCAGCGTAATCGGCCCTTTTGTAATTCGGGGATGTTTTGACTTGTATTCGCCAATATCAGTCATCTGGATTTTAGAAATTTGTTCTTCTGCAGACCACATGGGAGATTCTTCTTCTTTGGAGATTAAAGCGATGATCCATAAATTTACTTTATTAAACCAATAGTCAAAATCGTTTTCCTGTACATACCCAAGCATTGCAGCAATGTTATGTTGTTCACCGTGTTCTTCCGTTTTAAATCTTCTAATGCCTGTTTTGACATAATCGTTCGAACTCTTCAAGCGTAGTCGTTTTGCTTCAATCACAAGGAGCGGTTGAGAAAACGGCACGTAAGGCAAAGCATAAATCAGTATGTCGGGGCCCTCTTTAGGTTCAAATCCGAATAGATAACCACTGGATTCTCTTAGTTTATCATCTAATAGATGTGATATTTCTCTCGATATTGCATCCTCCTCGATATTACACAAATTGCGACCTTCTTGAACAAGCATTTTTGTACATACAGGAAGGTTGTTTCTCAAAAACGCCAGTATCTCTACTTGATGGGTTCCCTTTTTTATAGAGAAATCCAGATCGTTGTTTATCTCAATATCCTTCTGCTCTGCCGACATAATCAATACCCGCTACTCACCAGGTCGGTAAATACTTCGTTTGCATCACGCAGCGCGATTGATTTTAGCCAATATCTCAAGGTTTTGGGCTTGATCAGATAAACTATGTCTTTGCCATATAGCTTTATGATGCGTTTATACAAAACATTTTCCCCTTGTGGATTATCAATAAGCCCTTTTAAGTTTCCTTCCTTTATTTGTGAAATTTGGGATCCGGAGATTTTTTTGGGTTTATCGGGGCTTCCATATCCAAACGGATAACAAATATATGACGATGACTCGATATAGTCCAAGGGATAAAATTGCTTTGCATTTTCCCTGTAAATAGAATTTAAGGAAGTGCAAAAAATATGTGCATATTTATCAAGAGCATGTTTATCCGCCAATTTGATATTTGCTTTTGCTTCCTCTCCTTTAGATAATTGCTCAAATCCATATTCTAGAACATCTTCAATCATAATTTCTTCCGCTTTTGACAACTTTAATTTTTTGCTATCTTCCGGATATGGCAATCCCAAGATATCCTTGCTCCGCATTGCCGTTTCGCGACCAATTCCAAGTTTTCCACTTGAAAGCATTAATAATGCCTTGTACAGTGGCCTGTACTTTTTTATATTACTTTCAAGAAGAGATAATTCATCGATTCCGCGTTCGCAGTCTGGGGCATGAATTCCTGTAATATCCCTTCTAAATATTATATCCTTATTATATAAGAAAACCGGCAGTTTTATGTTTGTCTTTATAAGGATATGCGGCTTTTTAAATATTAACCTTTTCCCCTCTCGTCTGCCTTCAAACAATGTTTCTTTTTCAATGACAATGTCATCTTCATTTATAGTGTCATTATTGAACTTGGCCGTGGGAATCATTTGCTTGCCGGTCAGGTGTGCAGCCGGCTTTCTTTTGTTTTTCTGTTGTGGGGAGGCCGTTGTTGATTCATCAAGAGAGGATTGCTTTTTAGATTCACTAACAAAATAACCAGTACCATACTCCCATTTATCTTTTCCCCTTCCCTTTTTATCTTTTTTCTTCTCTTTTAAATAATTTTCTAATGTCCTTATTGTTTGAATACGTTTAATGAGGTGGTATAAATGTCCGCCGCCTAAAAGATTTGTCTTCCAGACGGATTGGTCTGTTTTTGCAAGTTCTTTCGATACGTAATGCAAATCATATTTGTCTATTTCAAAAAATAGTTTTTCTTTAGATGTTACAGTTCGCTTGACAATCGCATGCAAAATAGCTTTATCGGTAGGCGGCATATTTTGAGCAAATATCACTGCCACAGAAACTCCTCTATTTTCAAACAAAGCTCCTTTTTGCCTTAGGCAGGTAAAGTCAAATATCTGTGGTACATTATATCTGCTTAAAAAGTTTTTGCGATATTGAAGAGTATCGGCATACAAGAGAGGGCTTGATGGCATTACAAATGAAAGCAAACCATCTTTTTTTAATAATTTCATCGCCTGTTGTAAAAAGAGAAGAGCAATACTTTTATTGGGGACTTCAAAATCCGACGTCTTTTTTATTAGACTTTCCCAGTATTCGTCCTTTCCCTTCCTTTCCTCATCCTTAAACGGCAGGTTAAATGGCGGATTGCCTATCACAATATCAAATTTCTCCTGGGTTTTAATAAAATCAAAGAAATCTTTTTTTATAATATTATTGCTTAAATCAACAAATTTTTCTCGTGTCAATTCCTCCCACATTATAGCTGGATCAAGCATCTCGCACACAGCTACGGTTAAGCTGAATATGGCCAACCTTTTAGCCTCGATCTCAATATCAACCCCATAGATTTGCTCTGTAATGATAGACTTTAATATCTTAATGTTGGGATGTTTTATCTTTCCTGTCTTTTTATATTGCTCCTTTTGCCACCATCTAACAAGACGTTTAAAAGCGGCGACAAGGAACACGCCTGAACCACAACTTACATCTATTATTTTGATTCCATTTTGAGGAGTCGAAGTCGGCATGCACTCGTTAATCATAAAGTCAACCAGATGGATCGGAGTGTATGTAATATCCTTTCGACTCGGTATAAATTCCTCATAGATTCGGCTTATGAGTTCAACGGGAAGATAATTAAAGTCGTATAGCCGCCAGAACACATGTTGTCTTTTACCAAGTTCAAGTTTTGCATCTAAAAAATCTGCCAGTTTAGACTGGTCAATTTCCGCTATCGCCATTTTTTCTTCATCGGCCAATTTAAAGATTTTTCCATTGACAGCTTTGGCCAACTTTTCAAAAAGTTTTATACAGTTGCTTTTACGAAGAACGGCACAAAAGGATGTTGCTCCATCAAACTCACTAAAATAGTCTGAAGGTAAAACATGTTTACCTTTGCGGTCTTTCCGCTCCTCAAGATATTTAACAAATATGCTTAATACCAATAACTTGTTACAGGCAGTCGCATCCTGACCTTTAATAAAAGCATTCCTTAAATTTCTCAACCCCTCAATTAACTTATTATATGAACTGCTGTCAGCCTTGAAGCGGTTTTTGTTCTCCGCCAGTTCCCAAAAACTGCCATTTCTAAATTGACGTTCAGAATACTTTTCATATTTATATTGATCGTGAACTTTAGCCGTGAGGGATAAGGAATCAAAAGCGCTCGGTGGTTTATCACCTGGTTCCTGCAAAGACTCGCGGCAATTAAAAATCTTCACTTCTGTATTGTCAAAAACGTAATACAAGGGAACGATTCCACTGCTCCAGAGTTTTCTATGGATGTCAATTAAGTCGCTATCTAACAATCGATTGTCGGAGTTGTCATAGATAAAAATCTGAGGGATGGAACTTCTCTCGATACGGCGGAAAAATACGGCATTGGCTTTCAATTCTTCAGCACGGTGGAGGATTAGAATCTCGTCGAAGGATACGTTCTTGTAATCTTTGTTGGTAAAAAGCAACCCCGCAGCAGAGGAATCTGTCTCAAAGTCAAGCAAATGTAATTTGTCATCTAACGTCTGATTTTGCATGGCGTTACGCAAATCCCTTTACACCGTAGTTTTTTAAATAAAAAGATCAGATTCTCCGTATAGTGTACGAAAGTGTACGGAAATGTACGGAAAAATCAAACTTAAAATATCTGACGAATAAAACCTTTTTTGGCCTCCTATTTTATTCGTTTCGCTTCTCATTTTTCGCCCATTTTTCTTTTTGTTTTCCTTGTCTAAGAACTACGAACAAAGAACTATGAACTTTTTTAAGGTATTTCCTTCTTGATGCACCGATATTATACAATCCTTACCCGCATTTTACAATCTACAATTTATCCCCAAGGGATCGTCAATCCCTGCCATACCCTTTGCCCAACTAAATTCAGCATTCAACATTTAACACTAAACATTTTGCTGGCCGCTGGCTGCTGGAAGCCGGCAGCTTTATTAAGCCCCCCATTTTCCACCCGTTTTTTACTTGTATCGCTCGGATCGGCGGGCGGATGAGAATGGGCCGCCCCGAACTCGTCGCAATCCAGACCGCCGCAGGCCGAGCGGACAGGAAAAAAACATCTCTGTTCTCCCCCAATCTTTGCTCATTCTTTCATCAACTTTTGCTCCGATTGCCCCAACTTCTTACTCACTTCGCATCGTTTTGTCTCACTTTGTCGTCATTTTGTAGCATATCTTCCCATATCCAGAATTTAACTCTATATGTGGAAATAAGTTAATGTGCGGATTACAACTGTAATCCCAAACAATTCCCCATTAAGCCGCTCCCGTAAAATTGCCGTAATACCTTACAGCCAAAAGACTTGCAATTCCCGCCAATCCAGACCCACAACAAAACGTCCTCTTTCTACCCCCAATATCGCCTACCCGAAAAATCCCGCCTCTTTTCACCGCAACCCATTTAACAGAAACGACTTACCAACTCAAACAACCGTTTGAAACGCCTCCTTCAGAGGTGTAATTTTCCAAAATCTCAATTTTTCGCGTATCGGTAAAATTACCGATTTCTCGACACAACTCCGCATGGATTAGTGGTTTAGGTGCCATCTGCGGTTAGTTTTTTCTTGAGAGCCTATCCGAATAACTCTCAACTATGAACCATTCGCTATAAACTCTAAAACCCTCTTTCCAACCTTGCCGTTGCAGATTACAATGTTCACCCTGGCAAAAAAACGCCTACAAAACTCAGGACAGCAGCTATGCAGAAGCAATCAAAGACCGCGTTATTGATACTGGCAGCGGGGATAGGCAGTCGATTTGGCGGCATTAAGCAGATTGAGCCTGTCGGCCCCAACGGCGAAATCATCCT
>Ga0315277_10002809_pt1 | contig 23965 bp, 21 predicted proteins | sample YL17G05_15_MG_FD_203695 | JGI IMG/M metagenome (GOLD analysis project Ga0315277, IMG submission 203695) | Sediment microbial communities from Yellowstone Lake, YNP, Wyoming, USA - YL17G05_15 | ecosystem: Environmental > Aquatic > Freshwater > Lake > Sediment | place: USA: Wyoming | collected... | reverse complement strand
ATACATGCAATATTAGCAGGCTTACCATATTTTATTCTTACGAGGTGCCCATATGTAATTCGCCATATTTTATTTTACTAAAGTGGGGCTAAGCCGATTCATTGTCTTGAATCTGCCTCATTCCTTTGCTCGGTATCTGAAAATATTAGCTTTAAATGTAAAATCATATGCTACATTAAAATCTCTGCGAAAGCGGGAATCCAGAAATTCTAAGGCCGAAATTCAAATACTGGATTCCCCCGTATCAAGTACGGGGCAGGCTTAGTCAAGCCCGGAATGACAATTAAAGAGTATAATTTTTTTGGATGCGCAAATATTTATGACGCTCTATATAAATCAATATATTCTTTAAAATCCAAATCCCATTCTGTACCTGATAATGTTGTAAAGATTGGTTTTCCAAATTTAAGAACTTCCCATAAAAAAGGGGAGGAGCCTAAAGACTTTTCGAACTCCTGTTTTGCCATAGGGATCGTTTCAATCAATCGCCCATATTGACAGGCAATATTAAAACTGATTTTACTGGCTATTTCCAATAGATAGTGCTCATCTATCTCAGAATAAACCACCAATATATCAATATCACTTTCCTCCGTATCACTCCCTTTGGCCGCACTTCCAAATAGATAGATTCCTAAAATCTTATCATTCAAGCGTTCTTTTAATTCTGAGGAGAAACGCGCTATTATTTGGGTCAGTTCCATGTTCTAAAATCCTCTACCCTATCTCCCGCGCTTAAATGAGATTTCAAAGTCTTTTGACTTAAAGAATCGAGTTTTTCCTGGCGGGTGATTTGTTTAAAATACCTTGGGGCCGTTGTTTAATCTTTTCACTTTTTTAGCTCGTCTGGTTTCTTTGATTGATCTGGGTTGCTTTTGTTTCTTGGATATCCCGGACTGGAAGTGAGCCTTCGGCTGGGATCGCATCTTCAGATGTCAGATTATGGTATACGTTATTCTCTCAAAATTTCTAACAGACCTTTTGGATAATCGATTATAATTTCGAAGTTCTTTAAGAACAAACAGCCCAAAAGCCCAACAACATAACTCTTTTTCTTTCGAAATTTCTGGTTTGTAACCCAAAGCTTCAGCTATTTCCCAGGGGATCATGGTGTAGGTGGCTCCTGTATCCAAGACTACCCTGATTCTCTTTTTGGTATCAGTCTTACCTTCCAGCGTTATATCGACCGCTATTACAGGCAATTCAGGATCGAAATTTGTTTTACTCATTAAAGGCGACCGCAAATCCCTTCTTAGGTAATTCCCCAGAATATGTTATGTAAAAATCATCCTTAAGACCTTTCTGAGCTTCATATACTTCATCTCGATTTTTGCTATGAACCAACAATTACCCTTGAATTGGTTGGTCCTTTTCATCTGTTATAGTCACCTTGATAAGTAACCATTCATTTTTGTACTTTTTCTTGATTTTTTCTATCTCCATTTTTACCTCCAAATAAGAGAAAAAACACTTTTAGAGGGGCGTTGGTGCAAAGCCAACTTAAATAAGGCTTTGCGGGCAGGCAACGGTAATTCGGTATATTCCATCACAGAGTTATTGCGACTTCTTATTTAACCTAACCTCATCTTTTATGCGCTTCATGTGACCTCTGCCCAAACCTTTCACTTCGCAGCCAAGTTCAAAATAACGGCGGATTTTGGAGTCGCCGAGGATTCCGAAACAATCGACCACGACAACGGGCCGACCTGTCATTTTCACAATTGCGTCAGCGGTTAACGATAGGTAGGGCTGGTGCCTTACAGCGAAAACAACAGCATCTGCTCCTTGAAGAGTTTCCTTAAGATCATTTTGTATACGAAGCTCCGTTAACTTTTCCTGATTTCGAAAAAACCTGGCAAGCGAATGCCCTGGGGCAGGATAGGTTTCTTGCTTTTCAAATTCCCACCAATGTTTCACATATGGATCGTGAACAACTACGTCTCCTCCCATCTCTGTCAATTTGCGGACAAGAATTTCAGAACCGCTATAACGAGTATCTTCGACATCTTCACGATACGAGGCGCCAAGAACCGCAATTTTGGAAGCAGCAACGATCTTCCCCATGTTCCGGAGGGCATCCCGAACCATTTCCACCGCATGGAGGGCACGGGTATCGTTGATATCGATGGCCATGGGGGTTAGCTTGAAGATTTCGTCTTCAAATCCCATAAGGGTATGGTAGGCCCAAACTCCCAAGCCTCCATCTTTGGGAAGACAGTAGCCTCCGATTCCTGGTCCGGGAAAGATGATATTTGAGTGAGTAGGCCGAACTTTGATAGCTTCAATGACCTTGATGAGATCCACCCCATTTCGCTCAGCGAATAGGCTCCATTCATGGAGAAAGGCAAGGATTGTAGCTCGATAGGAGTTCTCAACGATTTTACAAGTTTCGCTCTCAATCGGCCGATCAAGAACCGTAAGCGGGTACTCATTCACATTGATTACATCAGAAAGGAAGGTCTTCACACGTTGGCGAGCCTTTTCATCAATCCCACTGCAAACCCGCCAGAAATCACGGATAGAAGCCACATAGTTTCGACCTGGCATGACCCTTTCGAAGGAATGGGCAAGGAGGGGTTCGGCATCATTGAGGCCGCGTTTTTCAAAAGCCTTCTTAATAATAGGGTAGGCCACGTATTCGGTCGTTCCTGGTGGTACCGTTGTTTCAATAAGAACCAAACAGTCAGGCTTGATTTTTTCACCGATGATTTTAAGGCTTTTTTCCAATGAGGCGATATCCGCTCGGCCCAGCCTGCAATTGCCGAGTGTTTCTTTGTAATAATCACACTGAACATCTACAACGACGATATCAGCAAGAGATAGAGCATCATAAGTGAAAGAGGCAGTTAATGTTCCTCTTTCTTTGACAGAGCGATGTATCATTGGGGCGACTTCGGGGTCTTCAGCCTGGACAGGGGAAAGGCCACGGTTTATGTAAGGGATCTTCCAATAGGATCTCGGTGAAGGGCGCTGCATGGCAATAACAAATTTGGTTGGTTTTCCGGTTTGGCGGTGAGCAGAATCGGCAATGACCCCTGCCATCACAGCCCCTACAAAACCAACGCCCATAACAACGACGATCTCACGACCCTTAAGACGTTGTTCTTTGACAAGTTTTTGAAGTCGTTTGAACTCCCTTTCGTAATCCTTTCCATTGGGAAGAGGGAAGGCTTCGCCTGCGGGACAAACAGAGACGGATGGCTCACATTTCTCCTTAGTAATATCATCTGCAGGTTTCACCTTGGGATCAGTCATTTGAAATTCCTTTATCCAGTTCAATTTTTAATTTCTCTGTCCTCACAACCTTTCCATACCCATTGGCCACTTTATCAAACTTTCCCTGATTGAAAAAATTTATATATTTTGCTAAAGGATTCCCACTCTGTATCTTCTTCAGACCCGAAGTATATAGCAATAATATCCACATCGCCATCCCTACGAACGTTGCCTCTCGCTACTGAGCCGAAAAGGAATGCAAAGGTTATTTTATCTCATACTGATATAAGACATAGGTCACAGAGCTATACACAGCGACATTAATCGCGACAAAGGACGTCATTCCTGCCCCGTATCAAGTACGGGGTAAACTCCAGCAGGAATCCAGAAAAACACTGGATTCCCCCGTATCAAGTACGGGGCAGGCTTAATCAAGCCCGGAATGACAAACTGGATAGGATTTATGGCGTCATGTATAAAAGGTGAGAAAATTTGTTTGAAGATAAGCTTCCGCCATCCCGAGTTTTGACTCAATTCGGCCTGGTACGTCCAAAAATTTTGTGCCAGGTGTCTGGGCAAATAATTATTAGTTATGAGTTAGGAGTTATGAGTCATGAGTTCCGAATTCTCACATTCGTGTTTAGCCTCTAACCTCTACCTCATCTTTTTAGGCCGCCTTTTTGAGTTGCCAACGAGAGATTTGGACGGGCACGTCAACACCGATCAGGTTGAGGAGGATTTTTACCCGTTCGCCTGAAGACGATCTCCTTTGAAAGACCCCAATGAGATCCCTTAGGGGGCCTGAAGTAATCTGAACCAAATCTCCTTCTTGAAGCTCATCTAATAGCTTTACAGTATTATCGTCGCCCATCCGGTCCTTAAGCATCTGGGTCACTGTTTCCGAGATAGGTATCGGTTCATTCCCGGCTCCGAGGATTCGGTTCACCCCTCTTGTCCACTTCACTTTGTAATAGTGATGTTCAAGGTCGAGCCTTGCAAAGAGATAGTTTGGGAAGAGGGGATTGATCACCCGAGACATCCTGCCGTGAGAGTATTGAAAGTTTTCGCAAAGTGGAAGAAGGGTTTCGATTTCCATTCCTTCAAAGTGGTTCTTAACCCGATATTCATCCCTTGGCTTCGTGTGGATGACAAACCAATGAAGACTACCAAAATATTTCGTTGATCCGATTCGATCTTTTGGATCCATTAAAATTTCTATCCCCCATACCTAAATGATAAATATTTTGATTGAATCCCAATCCCTCTGCTTCATTAAATTTTTGGCATAAGAGTCTTGGTACCTCATTGAGGTAATTAAAATGGCATCCGGGTTCAGACTCTTCACCGCTCCTGGACCGATGACTTTATATCCGAAAATTTCCTTTCCCCAATTATTTTCATCATCCAAAATCCCGACTAATTTCATGTCCAGTCCCTGGAGCGTAATGTAAGCCACTTCCATCTCGTCGTTGACTCCATAAAAGGCGACCCGTTTGACTCCGCGGTTCTGCATATCGAGAAGTATTTTCCCAATTTTTTTCTTCATCTCTGTATAGTGATGGATATTGTAAGAAAAGAAGCTCAAGGTGAGCTTGGTCTTCTCTGTAAACCCTTTCGGGGTTAAATAATAGGCTATCCTCCGGGGAGGAATACCTGTCAATTTGATCAGACCTCTTCTGGCCATTTTCTTGATGCAGGCATTGGCCATCCCTAAGGCGATTCCAAATTTATTAGAGAGCTCTCGCTGGGAGACCTTTGGATTTTGCTCGATCTCTTCTAAAAACTGAAGGTCTCGCATTTCCTCCGAAGGTTTGAACAAGGTATTATAATTTTCCACAATTTTCTACCTTTTTGACATTGTTCATTTTATGAACAATAATAATCCAAAAAAAAGTTTTGTCAAGAAAAATTTTAAATCGGGTCATAATAATCGTGAATACGAAGTGTTGCTGATTTGGATGGGGTGACGCATCAGGATTTGTAGGTCCGGGGTCACAGAAGACTACGGCTTTCGCCATGGACGCCGTTGGCCATAGCCTATGGCGTCGGACGAGGTGACACGGGCTTGCCCGTGGAGGTTCATTGAGTTGATTTTGAGAAGTTTTAATAAAAAGATTTGGATCAAGAAGTTTAAGTGTGCGACAGATTTCTTTCCGCTTCCATCTGTCTTTTTAGGAAATACTGCCAATCATGGTAATGCCTTAATGTCCTGTTTTCAAAATCCATTCTGAGGTTCTCGTCACGATCAATGAGGAGAACACCATCCTTAACTATCTCAAAACCAAAGACAGGGGCAGGTGAATTATTCAGAACGATTACCTGTACAGTCGCTCCTAAAGCTCTCGATAATTCAGCTTCAAGTTCAAAAGCAGGCCATTCTCCCACCTTTTCTATGGGTTCTGCGAAATAGACGGCAATATCCCAATCGCTCTTGTCGTTTGCATAACCCTTAACCTTTGACCCAAAAAGATAGGCAAAGATGACGGAAGGTCGATTTTGAAGCGTTTCGGTCAGGTACCTCATCTCTTCCTTCATAGTAAAGCCTCGATGGATCTCAAAAAATACTCAATGTCTTTCAGACCTTTTTCTAAAAATTTCTCTAATTCAGGAATAGTATCTTTCTGATAGTCGTGGGCAAGAAAGTTTCTGAGTCCAGCAATATAGGCAAATTTATAAGCAAACTCCTTTGGGATCAGGCCGTAGTCTCCAAGTTTAAGAATAGAATCACTGTAAGATGATGGTTTTGGATAGCCCATCTTAATCAGTAGAAGGTCTGCCATATCGAGAATAATCTCAGCGCAAAGATAGACCGAGCGTTCAACCATCTTCTTCGTATCAATAGAAGATTTTAGTGTGCTGATAAATTTAAGCTGGTTATCTAACAAATATTTAAGTTCTTCTTTTAATCTCTGAAGTTTGTTAAATAGGACTTCGTTCATTTTATTGGTTGGTTTACCTCAACGTTGCATTGAAAAGAGAGATGAGTGTACTTCCAAACCTTTCCAATGCGGGTTTTTCAATGTTTTATGGGTAACATGCGATGTCACCTGAGGTGACTTTTGTAATATGCTGGGAAACAGGGTAGCTAAAAGACTAAAGGTGCCGCTGTAAAGGTTTTCCAGCACACTCATCTCCCTTTTGGACCGTTTTTTTGCAACTGCAAGGTTTACTTTACCTCATTACGCTAAAAGGCATAAGTTATAGAGGTAAAAAGGTTAAAGTTTTGTTTGAATATAAGCTCCCGCCACCCCGAGTTTTGATTCAATTCGGCCAGGTACGTCCAAAAATTTTGTGCCAGGTGTCTGGGCAAATAATTATTAGTTATGAGTTAGGAGTTATGAGTTCTAAATTCTCACATTCGTGTTTAGCCTCTAACCTCTACCTCATCTTTTTAGGCCGCCTTTTTGAGTTGCCAACGAGAGATTTGGACGGGTACGTCAACACCAATCAGGTTGAGGAGGATTTTTACCCGTTCGCCTGAAGACGATCTCCTTTGAAAGACCCCAATAAGATCCCTTAGGGGGCCTGAGGTAATCTGAACCAGATCTCCTTCTTGAAGATTCTCTAAAAGTTTTACCGTATCGTCATCGCCCATCCGGTCCTTAAGCATCTGGGTCACTGTTTCCGAGATAGGTATCGGTTCATTCCCGGCTCCCAAGATTCGGTTCACCCCTCTTGTCCACTTCACTTTGTAATAGTGACGTTTAAGGTCGAGTCTTGCAAAGAGATAGTTTGGGAAGAGGGGATTGATCACCCGTGACATCCTGCCGTGGGAGTATTGAAAGTTTTCGCAAAGGGGAAGAAGGGTTTCGATTTCCATTCCTTCAAAATGGTTTTTAACACGATATTCATCCCTTGGCTTCGTGTGAATGACAAACCAATGAAGACTACCAAAATATTTCATTGATCCGATTTCGTCGCTGGAGTTCATTGGGGTCTCCTGTATAAGAGGTAAGCTTTCAAATCCCCCCTAACCCTCCTGAAGCTGTGAAAAAATTGGTTTCATCAATCTTAGTCCCGAAAGGACGAGTGGATTTCCAAAGCTTTAGAATGCGCTCGTTGAGATTAAGGGTCACCTGCCACGGCAATAAAGATATATGATTAAGCGGGCTTAAGGCACAGTGTTTAAATTTCCAAAGGTTGCGCTCTAAAGCTTCTCCAATCCACTCGTCCTTTCAGTCTGATCCATGTGCTCGATTTTTTCACACCTTCCCTTTACCAAAGGGGGTAGTATCTAAATGGTTTCAGTGGTTTTTGAGGGGAAGAGTTGGCCTTTGTTTTTATTGACGTACTCGATAAAGAAGGAGCCCATAATGGTGAGCATGAAGCCCACCACACCGGCAATCATTGTATTCTGTTTTGCTTTTCTTGGTTCTGGATCCTCGGGAACGGCCGGCTTATCAATCACCTGAATAATTCGAGCTATTTTCGTAGCTTCAATTTTAGCGCTTTCATATTGAACCATCAGGAGTTTATATATGTCGTTCTGAATTTGAACCTTCTGTTCCAGTTCTCCCAATTTCATAGTCAGTTCAGGAATTTCTTTAAGAGTGGCCAGTTCTGGTTGCTTTCCTTTCTCTGAATGATCAGGATTGATCGAAACGATCCCACCTCCTTGAAGTTGCCTAATCCTCTCCTTGAGTTCAGCGACCTTCACACGGGTTCGGATGACTTCTGGATCATTTTTTGTAAATTGTCTCTCAAGAACACTGAGATTTGACTCGGTCTTAGCCAGTTCCATTTGTAGTTCACCAATACTATGAATGATTACCTCGCTCTGACTTTTAAGCTCGGCTATTCCATATTTCATCTTGAACTCTCTTAGTTCTCCTTGTGCCTTTGAAAGATCTTCTTTAGACTGACTTAATTTGTTTTCAACAAATTTTAATAGATTCAGAACTGTGCCTACATTGATCTGGTTATTTAGATCCTGTAAGTTTTTAAGGTAACTTTCTACAATTCTAAATGCTAACTGTGGATCTTTGTCTGTTACTGAAAGGGCGAAGATCCCAGAGCCCCTTGTTCCCACATTCTCAATCTTCATTTTGCCGATCAAGGTCGATTCGCAATCCTTTAACCTCTTGGTTTTCCAGGTGGCAGTTAGATCGAGATCTTTGATGACCCTCTGGGCCACCTCTTTGCTTTTTACCATTTGAGTCAATATATCACCATGGATCTCTGAAGATTCGGAAATCATCGAGACCTTGTCTCCGGATTGGATTATCCTTCCGCTCTGTCCTTTGCTGATAAAGAAGGTTGCCTGTGCTTTGTAGACCCTTGTCTTTAACAGACTTATCAGTCCAGCCACAAACATACAGGTCAGGGTGCCTATGATAATAAGTTTTCGCCATTTCCAGACAACATTCCAATAGTCGATGAGGTTGATCTGGTCTATCTGGTCTATCTTGTCTCTCTGGTCTATTTGGTCTCTCCGGTCCATCAAGTCACTCAGGTCTCGCAGGTCGTCTGGTCTGTCTCGTTTGTTTCGTCTGGTCCATTTGGTCTCTCTGGTGTGTTTAGTCTATCTGGGTCTGAGAAAAATGAAATAGACCAGACGGACGAAACAGACTAAATAGACGAGATTAGTCGAATTTTTCGGGGACGACAATGATATCTCCCTTGGTGATCTCTAAGAATCCGGTGGTTCGGCTCTCCACCTGGCCATCCGGTTTGATCACATAAATGTTGGGACGGTCGGCCTTCTCTGTTGGGCCACCCACCTTATTCAGATAAAAGTCGGCTCCTTTACCTGGGGTAAAAGCAATGGATTCGGGATTATACACCTCACCAATGATCAGGACCGTCTGGGGCTCGGTGGGAATGAACAGACTGTCTCCATCTTCTAAAAGAAGATTTTTGGATGCTGGATCGTTAAGATCAATGATAATTCTACCGAGAAAAGTCTTGGCCCCTATTAGATTCAAGGCTTCCCTTTTTTTGGCCAGGGCAATACGCCGTGCCTCTTTGCCTTCTAAGGAATAATTGCTCTCAGCAATCTCAGCCTCCTTTTCGAGCAAGATCCTTTTCTGGGCCCTGATGAAATCATCGATGATGGGCTGCCGTTTAGCTGTTAATGATTTTCGAGTGAAAACTGCTCCTCTTAGGAAGGCATGCGGAGTAAACCCGCCAGCCCGTTCAATCACAGAAGCTAATTTTTCCCCTTTTTTCAGGGTGTAAGGACCTGGAAATTTAACCTCTCCGTTTAGGATGACAACAAACTTCTCAATCAGTTCTGTCATTGGCCGGATAAACAGATGATCCTCTTTTTCTAAAATTAGATCAGCCTCTTTCTCTTTTTGAAGGACAGCCTTAAGATTTACCGTCAGAACCTCCGGGGGTTTGTCTCGGCCATAGTTTTTCCGGTAGAGCTCGGCCTTCTCCAAATAGGCTGTGTCCTTTAATTCCTGCGCCTGGTAGAGGAGATCGCTGATCCGAAGGCCTGGCACGAAACGATAAGTTCCGGGTTTATGAACCTCTCCACTGATGTACACGACGGGTTTAGGATAAATATCGAAGATAGATTTGATCTCAACGATATCCCATTCCTTAAGAGAGAGGTTATGGGCAGGCTCTTTTTTCAAGGCCTGGCCGACCTCAAAAGGAATGATTTCACGTGTATAATCTGATTTGTATCTCAGGATTTCGGCCCTTTCCATATAGGTCTCCGGAAGTAAACCCTGGGCTTCGCCGATTAAGTCACTCAGTTTCATGTTTGGCATCAACTTATACTCACCCGGTCGATAGACATTCCCCTTGATGGTTACATAATCTCTTTTCTTTCTGAGAATGGAAGAAATTAAAATGAGATCATTGTTTTTGATTTCAATATTTTGGGGAGACTTATCCAAATCTTCTAAATTGGCAATTTCTATATCTATGACGGTTAATTTTTTGTTGGCCACAATCCTCTCGATATTGATTCTCTGGAGATAGGCTGAGGGAGTCAAGCCTCCACTTATTTTCAGGATGTCCGATAATCTTTGTTGCCCCGTCATTTCATAGATAGCAGGAGCCTTGACATTCCCGCTAATTCCGACTAGATCCCCAATGGGAGGTACAAAGATGATATCTTCATTTAAAAGCCTTATATCCCCACTTTTATCTCCATAAATGAGCAATTGATAGAGGTCGAAAATTTTGTCGTGATTACCCTTTCTGATTAATTTTATATTCCGAAGGGAACCGAATTTGGATGGCCCGCCCGCTTGATAGAGACCATGGAGAACGGTGGAGAGAGAGGAGATCGTGTAACTGCCTGGCCTTCTAACCTCCCCCAGGACAAATAACTGGATAGTGCGTAAACCTCCCATCGACACATTGATTTGAAAGTCCTTGTAAAATCGAGATAACTCCTCTTTGATCCTTTTTTCCGCATCTCCAAGATTCATACTCCAAAGATAGAGAGCTCCCACCTTCGGCAGGTTGATCCTCCCGTCACGGGTTAAAGTCACCTTCAAAACCTCATTTGTCATACCCCACATCTGAATGATGAGGGAATCTCCTGGACCCAATACATAATCTGGCCCCACTTGAGCTAATTCCACAGGGGCAAAGGTACTTGAGGGGAGCTCAAAAAAATTGTACCCGTATTGTTTAATTTCGATCTGGAAATCTTTTTCCAACCTCTGTCTATATTCTGTTAACAGAGATCTTTCCAAACTTTCCCTTAAAGTTTTGACTTCTTCTTGGTTTAATGGGCGGTCTGTTAATATTCTCTCTATGAACTCCTGTTCCAGTCTGTTTTTGAAGGATGGAATCCTCTGGTTGAAGGCCTCCTCAATGGGAGACATTCCGATCGTTTCCTGTAGGAGTCTGGTGAACCTTTTAGTGACAGCTTCCTTGATTTTACTCTCTAATTCAGGGGTTAGTCTGATCCCTTCCTCTAAAAGCTTTTCAAATCCTTTCTTCTCGGCCTCGATAATCTTTTCCTCAGGTGTTAGGATCCTCTTTTCTTTGATTTCCGGTTCCTTTTTAATTTCTGTAGTGTCTTTCTTCTCCTTTGCCCCCAACTCCTGTTCAGTCACTTCTTTCTTTTCTTGTGGTAATACCTTCTCTTGCGCTATGGCTTGACTAAACGGGGTTGTGATCAGAATCAAGCCGAGCATAAAGGTTAAAAAAATCGATTGCCTGCATTTTTCCATACCACTCTCCAAATTCAGATGTCCTTTTATTTTTTTGAGGTTTCGCCTCAGCTTCCCCTGGATTATTTATCTGATTAATTGAATAAACATATAATAGTTTTTATATTTTGTCAAAACAAATCAATATATTATCCGTGATTCAGACATTAGACCATAGACTTCAGACATTAGACTGAAGGGGAGGAAATGGCCGGAGATTACACAAAGATAAAAGTTTGAGAACACTTCAAGGGGTAATTTCCTATATAGAAAAGTCTGAGGTCCAAAGTCTGAAGTCCAGTGTCTGAATTGCAGAGCATATTATCGAAAATGTTCCAGATCAATCAAAAGTGAACCAGAGGCGAACTATATAGAGCGTCATAAATATTTGCGCATCCAAAAAAAATTATACTCTTTAATTGTCATTCCGGGCTTGACCCGGAATCCAGTATTTGAATTTCGGTCTTAGAATTTCTGGATTCCTGCTTTCGCGGGAATGACAACACATGCGCAATTTATTATGTCGTTATGTATAAAAGCGGACATGGTGGATAAGACGATGGTAGAGACTTCCTAAAAAAGGGGTTCACCACGGTAGAACAAATTCGTAAGAGGTTAACCGCTTGAATTTGTAACGGAGGTATTAGAGTTTATACTGCGATCCCTAAGGGATGGGCACCCCCTTTTTATATATTGCTTTGAATCATGTAAAATGTAACCAAGAGGGAGCTCATACTCACGCTTTCGATATGCCGCATTGAGTCATGTGAAACCCAAACATGAGGGAACCCATGTACCTCATGCGGGTCTTTTCAAGGTTTTGTAAGAATAAACAGTTGATTGGCTCCAAAAAGGAATCGGCTGTATTTGACAATAGCCAACCCCGTCGCCTTTGCTAAATTCTGCATGTGGTTATAATCGATTCTTTGTTTATGATCCTGGCCGGCATATTGACTGAAAAGACCCATTTTTGAACCGGTTTTATGAATCCATTCGAATCTGGGGTGGGGCACCGTCAGGATGATGTGGCCCATTGGATTTAGCATCTCTTTAAACTTCTTCAACAGGGAAGCTGGATGTTCGACGTGTTCAAGAACAGCCAGTGATACAATCGTATCGAATCGTTCCGTTTCAGGCACATCCATCACAAAGCAATAACCTGGATGGTTTTTTCTTGCCATATCTATTAGCACTTCATCCCTATCCATTCCCACATAAACATTCGGTCTGCAGAACCCGGCCAGCGCACCGACTCCGCACCCGTAGTCCAATATTCTTCCCTGAAGATAGGGTTGGGCCTGATTAAAGCGCCTTGATCGAAGCCATAGCGAAAAACATCCGGAGGTGTATTCATCCATGGCCGTTTTTTTCGATCTTCTTCTCAATTTGTTGCAACCGCCAATCGATATTCTCTAACAGCTTACGATTCACGGAAATCAGGTCTGCCAAAAGACCGATAACCCCCAGGAAAAAACCGGCACCCAAGAGAAGGGCTGCGAGAATAAGGGACTGGACGTGGCCGCTGCCGTGGCCGGTAAAATAGAAATACAAATATCGAAAGCCGATCAACAGTCCTAAGCCAAAAGAAACGATTCCCGGAATGGCAAAGAAACGGAATGGCCGATACGTCATAAAGATTCGGACAATGGTAAAAACTGACCGCAGGATATAATTCGGGATGCTTTTAACCAGCCGAGATGGACGTAAGTCTTCGTTTATCCTGATGGGAACAGAAGCAATAGCCATCCCCTTTTGTCCGGCCTGGATGATCATTTCGAGGGTATAAGTATGCTCATTAAACACATTGAGCCGCATGGCAGCACCCCGGCTCATCGCCCGGAATCCGCTCGGTGCATCCGGTATGTCTGTTTTACTCGCGAAGCGAACCGCCCTGCTCCCGAGCTTTTGCAAAAATTTCTTCACGAGAGAAAAATGCTTCACTTCCGAAATGGGGCGTATGCCTACCACAATTTCAGCCTTCCCCGATAGGATGGGGGCTATCAGTTTAGGAATATCATCGGCACAGTACTGGTTGTCGGCATCCAGGTTGACAACAATATCTGCTCCTGCTTTAAGACTGGCTTCAAGCCCTGCCATAAATGCTTTGGCAAGCCCCTGATGTTGGGGCAAGCGAATGATATGGTCAGCCCCACGAGCTCTTCCTAATTCAACCGTTCCGTCCGTGCTTCCATCATCAACAATAAGCCACTCGACCTTATCAACGCCGGCGACCTTTCGGGGCAGAGCTGACAATGTAATCCCTAACGTTTCTTCCTCGTTATAACATGGGATTTGAATGATCAGTTTTGACATCTTTTCTTCCCATCGATTTTATTCCTCCCTCACCTTTATCCTCTTCTCAAGTTGGGGAAAGGGAGGATGAGGGAGTGAGTCGGTGTCCAGCAAACGGATATCCTGGACCGTGACGCCGAGGGTCCGGGTATCTACGGAGCCCTGGATCACCTCCTTTGGAAAAAACCTGTCACTGACTATTTCAATTGTTGCTTGATTTCCAAGCGGAAGGTCAGCAACGCTGAAAGTTTTGGACCAGCCTTTACCGGGAGCGATCTGCCCTTGATATAACTCATGATGGTTCAGGAGTATCTTAAGCTTCAACTCCTTTGGGCAATGCGAAAAGAATTCCACTCTAAGTGACCGTGGCGGATGCTCCGGGTCTAAAGGAACAATCAGTTTTGCGTTTCCATCCGTCCAACGAAACGGTTTGCCTCCATTCCATTCCTGGTCATGAAACCCGGACTCAACGACACCAAAACGTTTTTCAGAGCCCAGGCTTAGATTCTTATAATTAGAGACCGTTGCGAATTGATGCGATCTTTCAGGCTGGTCGGTGTCCAGTAAACGGATATCCTGGACTGTAACGCCGAGGGTGCGGGTATCCATGGAGCCCTGGATCACCTCCTTTGGAACAAACCTGTCACTCATTATCTTAATGATTGCCTGATTTCCAAGCGGAAGGTCAGCAACGCTGAAAGTTTTGGACCAGCCTTTACCCGGAGCGATCTGTCCTTGATATAACTCATGATTGTTCAGGAGTACCTTGAGTTTCAACTCGTTTGAGCAATGCGAGAAGAATTCCACTCTAAGTGACCGTGGCGGATGCTCCGGGTCCAAGGGAACAATCAGTTTTGCGTTTCCATCCGTCCAGCGGAAAAATCGACCTCCGTCCCATTCCTGACCGTGGAAACCGGATTCCATGACACCAAAATATTTTTCAGAGCCAAGGCTGATGTTCTTATAATCAGAAATTATGCCGTTGATCTTATAAAGACCGATCGTTCTTTCTTCCTTCAAAATCGCTTTGGGCAGAGGGTGAACCGGCTGCTCCGCAAAACGCCACGATAGCTCTATTTCATAAAGCTTGATGCCATTCAAACCTTTGGGGAGCGGCTTTTCTTCATATAATAGGTAGAAGGGTCTATTTTCAGCCGTAACTTTTGCAAACCAACTTCTCGCCGCATAAATCCCGGGTTTAAAATTGAGGTCAACAGGAACTATTTTCCGGTCGAAAGAGATGTATAAAGGTGTTTCCCATGGTGGCGGGTAAACCCCGCGATCGGATAAAATAATTTCATCTTGTGGCAAATGATGAGCCAATTGCTGTATCTGCTGAAATGAGCCTCTATTTTCAGCAAAATTAAAGATAAGTGCATCGGACTTGACGGTGAATAACGTCAAGATTACCAAGATCAAAATAGACACGGCCTTCGACAGAGTTTTTGGGATTTTTTCCATTACGTACCATATTCCAAAGGCTGCAAAAAAAATCATTCCTGGAATAACGACCGGCACGAAGCGACGGATAGCCCAGAAATGTCCCGGTTTTATCGAGGGGTTCCACAGGTAGAGAATTGAAAAGCCAAATGTCACCAAGAGTACCCCGATAAAGCAAGCATAGCGTCTTTGTTTCACCGTATTCCAAACCATGACAAGCCAGCCTGTAACCGCTGCCCATATCACGAATGGAGATAAGTATTGGGCCAAGCTAACTAAAGAATCTTCACGATAGTCGCGGGCGCCATGTCTGAACTGCCCTGGTTGGTTGAGTGTTGAAAATGGCTCAAAATTGGGCCTGACCCAATAGGCATAGACGGTAAGAGCAAACAAAACGATGCCGATCGAAATCAGAAATAGTCTTCCCTTGATATATGGGTGAATACGCTTCAAGATTGTTTGGGTCGGCATCAATAAGACAAAGAAGAAGACAAGACTAACTACCCAAACTTTCAATACATATGGAGATAATTGAATAAAATAAGGAGTACTGAAGAGGGCATAATACCCAGCTGCAAAAACAAACAGGATTAATGTCGACGGGTAGAAAGCAGGCCAGATAGATGACGTCTTTTCAGTTGTGGGTTCCTCTACAACCTCCAGCGCAAGATGCGAGAGAATAAGCAGAGGCAACAGGAAAAAGCTGTCGATTCGTACGACCGCTGAAAACCCGATAAAGATGCCAGCCCATCGGGCTAAGCTCTTATTATTGTTCTTCAGGGCCTGTGCCAATAGCAGCAGTCCGGACCAGATGAATAGTTGAGTTAATATCTCTGTCAGGGTGATCCGGGTCAACCAGATCTGGCTTGGATTGAGCGCAAGGAATAGAGTGGCCGCCACAGCATAAGGCCGGGGAATGGCTGAACAACAAAGGCCGTAGAAAATGCATAGGGACAGGAGAGCAAAGAAAGTGTTGAGCCGAAACAGACCCTGATGCCCGAAGGTTGAGCAGGCCTGGGCCAGCCAGACCGAGAATAGATGGCCAAACTGCACTTTTATGTTGGATGAGGTGAGATAAAAGCCGGGCATAAATGTTTTATAGACACCGGGGCTACTATGAAGGGCCTCTTCAAATAAAGAAGCAAATTCTGCTGGGTAGGGATAAGGAATATCTACTCGGCCGTGCCTGGCAATGTATATGGCGTGATTGGCATAAACGCCCTCATCCCTTCCTCCGAGGATTGTTTCTGTGGGAAAACCCAAATAAAGCACAGCTGAGACAATCAATCCTATCATCAAGACCAGATTCCACCCCGTCAAACGGAGGTTTTTTATAGCTGAATATACCTCTCTCTTTCTGGATAACCTCCACAGAGATAAAATGGTTATGACCCAACCGATCAGGCCAAAATATTCCGCCTTGTATACACGCGCGGAAGCAGCGAAAAGCATTGGCAATGAGAAGAGCGTGATACCCATACTGATTATCAACGCAAAAACTGTTAATGAAGGCAAGGAGCTTCTTTTTAGAGGGCGGTTGGCATGGACATACAGCCAATATCCGGATAATGGAAGAGCCGGCCAGATTCCGAAAGCCAAAACCCCTGACAATTGTTCCATCATTCAATGATTTCCTGGGACCTTGGTGACTCCGGGGCGGATGCAACACTCTTTTGCCATTTAGGATGTTCTTTATAATGGATCGGCATTTGTTTCACATTCTCGATAGGTAATAGATAATCCATATAAAATTCTTTATCAAACGCATGCTTACAAACCGTACTTCTTGAGTTAAGGTGCGGCATTTGCGTCATTCTCCTATAGATCGTTTCTAATGGTTCCTCTAAGGCATTACCGTAACTGATCTGAACATGCGGACACATCAGGACATCTCCATACGCAGTTATGTACAGTCTTTCAATTCCTCCTGGGCATCCTTGGAAACCTCTAAAATTGAAGATTATATCACTTCTTGTGTGGGGTATTTTGAGCAATTTCTCAAAAAGATCTAAGTCCTCCCTATGCATTTTCATTTCTTTCTTATCCGCCCACTTACCTGAGGAAGAAGCTTTATTGAGTAACAACGAACATTTGTGATCCCATGAAAACTTAATCATTTCTTTGAGGTTGTGAATATTTTGATGAGTCACGACGGTACTCAGGCAGATATTTAAACCCAATTCTTTTGACCATTTCAATGCGTCCATCGTCTTTTTGAATGAACCAGGAGTACCTCTAATTCTATCGTTTTCCTCCGGATCAAGACTCTCAATGCTCAGTTGTATGGTGTCCAGACCGGCTTCTTTTAATTGAGTCAATTTTTCCTTCGACACATTGAGGGAGTTAGTAACCAAAGAATATAAATGTGATTTGGCTTTTGTCTTTTTTAACAATTTACATAGATCATCAACGTTTCTCATCAGCGGCTCGCCGCCAGTAAAATTCGTATGTATTCTTCCTAACTTAGAGGCATCCTTTAATACTCTTGCCATCTGCTCAACCGTCATTGGTTGTTTATCCGGTTTATGCAGGAACTTTGCGCTGCAATATTCGCAACCATAATGACAATCGTAAGTTACCGCAAGATCAACGGTTCTCAGGGTCGGTTTTCTTAATATTAATGTATTGAACAACCCTCTCATCATTCTGAGCGATACGAATGGCTTCTTCTCAATGAATCTTAAATGATGCATCACGCTGCGCAGATTAACCACAACTCGTCCTTTCCTTCTTCTCAAAGTTTATTCTTTCTCTTTCAATTACCAAGGGTCTTTTTCTCACCTGGAAATGGATCGCCCCAATATATTCCCCTAAGAACCCCAAAAAGAAGAGTTGGACCCCTGAAAAGAAGAACAGTCCTACAATAAGGGTGGCTATGCCTGGAGGGGCAAAAGTTCGGAAGAAGATCAGATTAACCACCAGTTGAACCACCGCATAGGTAATGCTCAAAACGGCGAGGAAAAAGCCAAAAAACATGCATAACCTCAACGGAATGTTCGTAAAGGAGATGAGGCCATTCAGCCCTTGATCGACAAGATGGTAAAGTCTGTTTTTCGAGAACCCCTTTCTGCGCCTTCCCCAGACATAGGGCAATCCGACTGATCGAAATCCGCAACTCGCAATCATGCCTCGGATAAAAGGATAATAATCGTCAAACCCTCTAAGCGCCTCTACGACCACCCTGTCAATGAGCTGAAATTCTCCAACATCCGGAGGAATATCGACATCGGCAAATCGGCGGATCAACCGGTAGTAAATCTTCCGGGCATAGGCCATGACAGGGTTCTCTTCCCTCTTTTCTCGAATGCCGTAAACGATTTGGTAACCTTCCTCCCACTTTCGAACAAAATCAGGAATCAACGCTGGTGGGTCTTGCAAATCGGCAGCGAGCAAAACTACGACGGCATCCCCTTTTGTGTTGAGAAGGCCATTAAAGGTTGAGCGGAAGGGCCCGAAATTTCTGGAATTGACAATGATCTTAACTCGTCCGTCTTCCCGTGCGAGTTCTTTCAGGATTGCAACGGTACGGTCGGTTGAAGCGTTATCGCAGAAGATGTGCTCAAAGTCATAACCGGCTAAACGCGTCTCAAAGACCTCCCGAACGGCTCCGTAGCAATCACGAATATTCTCTTCCTCATTGTAACAGGGCGTTACGATGCTGATCATCTTTTTCTTAGCGTCCATAGTGTTTGATCCTGAAAACAAACTTCTTCTGCAAGAAGAATGATAGAACGACGACCAGAGGCAGGGCCAACGCCTGGCTGAAAAGTACATTGACCCCTTGTATTAACAGCACTTTCACCGCATAAAGATTTGCGACATAAACAATCCCATAGACAAAGACAAATTTGAAGATCAGACGATTCTTCCGGTTATCAAATACGATCTGGCCCGTCGATTTGAAGTTGAAGAGGGCACCCAAGATCGTGGCCAAAAGGATCGCCATTTTATAATCCGCATGGAGCCCGATGAATAAAGCAAAGAAACCGTAACCGACAAGGGTATTGAGCAATCCCACCATCACAAACCGAAAAAAGAGCAACGCCCAGAGCTTCTTAAGAAGGCGGACCATAGCTTAAAATGGTATCAATAATCTCGGAGTTTTTCAAACAGGCCGATTCTCTCAAGAACTCCTGCCGGCCGACATCGTGAATAAAACAGTCTTGGAGGCTAACACAAAGAATATTCTTCAGGAATCCCTTTGATTGCATCAAGGTGCTCACAAGGCTAAACAAACCATTACTCTGGACATGCTCTTCCATGGTGACCACGAGACCAGATGGTTTCAGGATAGTCCTCAACGCCTCACCATCCAAGGGTTTGAGGGTATGTAGACTATAAACCGAAGCCCTGATCCCCTTGCTGTCCAACGCTTCGAAAATCTCAATGGCCCAGGACAGGACGTTCCCTGAAGCGAGGACGGTCACGCCTTCCGTACCGGATCCCCTGACCTTCAAGGGTTTTCCTATCTCGAAATGGCTTATCGTCTCCAGGGTATGAATGGGAGGGTCCTCAGCCCTATTCAAGCGAATATAGCAGGGTTGATCAAAATCGAGCGCGTGATCCATGATCTTTTCGACTTCGAAGGGATCGGCTGGAGCAAAGACCATCATCTCCGGAAGGGAGGTCATGATGCCTAAGTCCTCGATTGCATGATGTGTCCCGCCCTGCCCCCCATAGGCGAGGCCGCTCCCTATGCCAATGAGTTTAACCGGCAATTTCTGATAACATAAATCATTCCGGATCTGTTCGAATGACCGATAGATCAAGAAGGGGATGATCGAGTACACAAAGACCTTTTTCCCTTCCAGAGCCAATCCGGCAGCCATTCCAACCATGCACTGCTCCGAAACGCCGACGTTTAGAAACTGTCTTGGGAACTTTTCCTTATATTCATCAAAGACAGAAAACCCCAGATCTCCGGTCAGAAGAAGGATCTCTTTATCTTGCTCAGAAAGTTGAATCAGTTTTCTAACGAAGGCTTTTCTCATCGAGCTCCTTCAAATATGTCTCCAAATCTTCCTGCCGGGGTGAACGATAATGCCACTCCAATTTATTTTCAAATTCCTCGATACCTTTTCCTTTTGTCGTGTGGGCAATGAGGATCGAGGGCTTCTCCATCCTGAAAGGGACCCTTTCGAGAACGTTGATCATTTTCCGAATATGGTGACCATCTACCTCTCTCACGGACCATCCGAAGGCCTTCCACTTCGATTTGAACGTATGGATCGGCATGATCTGATCTGTTCTTTCATAGGCCTGCCACCCATTTGCATCGATGATGGCTATTAGATTATCCAGATGTAATCGACTCCCAGCGTTTGCTGCTTCCCACACAGAACCTTCTTGAATTTCACCGTCGCTCATTAATACAAACGTGCGTGAAGCGTTGTTGTTGAGCTTCAATGCATAAGCCATACCGACCGCCATTGGCAGCCCGTGGCCGAGGGAGCCGGTAGAGGCTTCACAAAACGGGGTCAGAAGCCGGTCCGGATGCCCTGGGAGATTGCTCCCGTCGAGATGATAGCGGTCAAGCCATGTCATCGGAATCAAGTCCCTCATGGCGAGGGTGGCATAAAGAGCCGAGGCGGCATGCCCTTTGCTCAGAATGAATCTGTCCCGGCGGAGATGGTTTGGATCCTCAGGGAAGATTCTGAGGATGGAGAAATAAAGTGCGATCAGGATTTCGACACATGAAAAAGAAGATGCGATGTGCGAGGCGTTCGCTTTCGCATGCATCTGGAGAAGTTTTCTTCTGATCTCGCGAGCCATCGCCGCAAAGTCTCTCATCTTTTGTACCCACGTTCATATTCGTCTTTAAACCACGCCACCGTTTCTATCATCGCATTTTTCAGGTCCGTGAGCCCTGTCCATCCGAAGGTGTCTTTAAATTTTCGGTTTTCCCCTTCTAAATGGAAAAGTCCGTCCTTTCGGTACGGGATCGCCCCAAAGACGGGCTCAATGGAGGAACCGAGGCAATCTGTAATAGTGAGAACAATCTCCTTGAGGACATGGGATCTTCCTGAGCAAAGATTAAAGATATCACAGAAATCCTCTTCCTTATTGATCACTCTCCAGACAAGGGGAGGAATGTCCTTCACATAGAGATAGTCCCACCGTTGTTCGCATAAGGTGAGTCTCGGAGGCTCCCCTTTCAGGAGGGAGGTGATGACATAGGGAATCACGTAGTACTCGTGATCTCCTGGGCCGAAGGTGGAAAACAGTCGCAACCAAGCATACTTAAAGTGATACGTTTCGGCGAAGAGACGACCCACGAGACCTGCCGCCAGCTTGTAAACGCCATATAAGGTATGCGGTGTCGGTAAGACCTGTTCATCAATTCGTCTGTTCTGTACACCATATTCTCCCTGTGAACCAAAGCCTATAAAAAGCCGGCTCCCCCCCCTTCCGCTCATCTCCAGTAGATTTTGGTTGATGAGAAGATTTTTTTCCTGGTCCGGGCTATTGCGGTCAGGCCCCGTCACACCACACCAGGCCAGGTGAATAACGATCTCAGGGCGATGTTCGCGAAAAACTCTCTCGAGAAACCCCTTATCGGCCAGATCCCCTTCTACACAGCGAAAGGGCTCTTTGTCAATTCTTTTTGAGTACTTTCCAACATTTCTTGTGACGGTAACCACCTCCATTCCTTTTTGAGCCAAATACTGAGAGAGATGATGACCGATGAAGCTAAACCCTCCGGTAATTAAAATAACCATTTCATCTTCCCATATATTTTTTTAGATTCTCACGGGCCAGCTTGATCTTCTGAATGGAGGGAGATTCCCCGGCTCGATCATATCCGAGCCGGACCCGCAACACACTTTTGGTGATCGCTATTCGCAAATAATAGATCCAGAATTTGAGGTCGAAAGAGTCATCCACAATCGTCTTGAAAGACTGGTAGCCTTTTAAAAAGGAGTCTAAGAACTCGTGCATCCGGTAAAACGAGGCAAACATGGCAATATCGAACACAGGATCTCCCAGTAAGGCATCCTCCCAATCAATGATCGATTTGATCGTGAGCGTACTAAGGTCCACGAACACGTTATGGGTTCCAAGGTCTCCGTGCAGTAGCGACGGGAGGTTTTCCGTATGAATTAATCCGCGACATTCTCGAAAGACTGATTGAATAAAACTTCTTTCCTCACCGTCGATGACCTTGTGACCATAAGCAAAATGCAGGTGGTCCTCCAAATTCAAACAAAAGTAGTCGAGCCAGGATGAAGAAAGGCCTTTGGGTTGACCTCCTTGGAACAACGCCTCCCCGTCGATGAGGCCAAAGCCCGTTGCCGGTAAAGTGAGAGAATGGTAACGGGCAACCACTTTTCCGAGGTTTTCGATGATATCCGGAAAACCCGAGGCATTCATGTCGACCTGGCGGAGGCAAATTCCTTCTGCCTTGCGCAGAATCATAAACGGAAAGGGGTACGTTTCACAACTGATGTCGAAGGCCTTGATGGTTAAACCCAAACCCAATGGATCAAGAATCGTCCTGTAGACATAATTTTCCAGCAGGAGCGAGTGCCTCAACTCCTTGAATTTGGAAATTTTTATAAAATACTCTTCCGAATCGAACAGAATACGGTAAAGGTAATGATAGGTCCCTGGCGTATGGGCTTTGAGCCTTGTTGCTTTCTTGTGAAAAAAATCATTCGCCAGCTTTCGAATGAAATAATCCAGAGTGGATTCATCGAGGTCATGCCTGGATTTGGCTTGGAAATCTGCTTTGCGATAAAAGATTGTTGTCGGCATCGTATCCTTTCCCCTGGAACGATCGTTGGTCAAAAGATTCCGAGTCCCTCGTTTAGTCTCCGAAAGATTCTTTAGGAACCATAGCCCAATTCAGAGGAGCAAAGCCTTGAAATGAGACGAATCTCAGAGATCGTAGCTCGAGGCAACTCACCGATCCTCGCTTCTTGCTCTTCTAAGGTAGGGGAGTGGATTGTCCCCCAAGGATAAATATCCTCCAATTTCTTCCCATTCCAGGAAGGATAGAGCAGGGAATCATGATAACGAATATCTATTCTTTTGCAAAACTCTTTCATCACCTCTTTCTTTCTTGTCATCAGGTCTTCGTAACGAATAAGAAAAAATTTCCGAGGAAACATGGCCCGGTAAGCAATCGCTCTTGATTGGACTGTGTTCCATGCCCAGATATATTTTTTCAAGGAGAGAGGATAAGGGCGGCGTCTTGTTTCAGCAAAACAGGCACAGGGATCCCGGACAATGTGGAAAATCCGGGCATCGGGTAGATCCGAAAAGATCTGCTCCGAATCCACGGCGATGATGGGGCTGTATCCTACAAAATATTTCTCCCTCCCTGTTTTCTCACAATTCTTCCAGGATTCAAAGGTGGCATAAAAAAACCCCATGACCAAGTCCCCAGTGGTACGGGAACGGTTGGACATATATCGCAAAAATAGAAGCCTCCTTTCTTTTTCGTCCATCTGGAGGTCTGCATCTCTGAATTTACTTCCGTCAGGCCGTCTCAAGCGGTTTTTGGTCTCTTCGTCGAAAATGAGTTCAAAGTCATCCTCTGGCATCCCTCCTAACGGGAAGACAGGCCACCGGTATTTAAAGGGAAACATCGATTGCAGATCATCGTTCACATATTTTGTTCCTAATTGGGATTCGAAGGGATAGGCCAATAGCTCGGGATGTCCGTCCAGGTGGCGGTGAAATGTATTTCCTCCATTCTCATACATCGCTGATATCATGATTAATTTCTTTTCCATTTACATCCTCTTCACATCACAAAATTGCGGCGTTCCTGTGATCAGAAACTCGTCAATTTGTTTAGTAACGTTCAAAAGGTGAGGCATAAATGTTTTCCAATACATCCTTCAAGATGAGTAAAGACATCCAGCAAATCTCCCCTCCACCGGTGGGAGGGG
>Ga0315277_10002807_pt1 | contig 23975 bp, 23 predicted proteins | sample YL17G05_15_MG_FD_203695 | JGI IMG/M metagenome (GOLD analysis project Ga0315277, IMG submission 203695) | Sediment microbial communities from Yellowstone Lake, YNP, Wyoming, USA - YL17G05_15 | ecosystem: Environmental > Aquatic > Freshwater > Lake > Sediment | place: USA: Wyoming | collected... | reverse complement strand
CGCTGATCGTGATCCGGTAGGAGGGCGTGCTGATTGGATTGAAGTTGGGTCGTAAGATCCAATGAACCGATTAGCATTGAAGATCCCGGTGGTAGTAACAGCATAGCTAGGTGAGAATCCTAGCCGCCGAAGGGGCAAGGGTTCCTCGGCAATGCGTCGTCAGCCGAGGGTCAGCCGGTCCTAAGGGAGAACGCAATTCGTCTCTCTCGAAAGGGAAACCGGTTTATATTCCGGTGCTACGCAGGTACTTGCGGTGACGCTAAGCCCTGTTTCTGACGCTTCGGGGTAGGCTTTGCAGGGTCATCGCCCTGCCTAAGTGTATAATTCTGGGAAGTACCGCCATGGTGAGAACCAGAAGAAATCACGAATGGCCTTCCGCTTGAGGAAGGTAAAGTTGATCCCTGGAGCCCATGAAAAGGAAATAGGGATGGATCCTGCGTATCCGTACCAAGAACCGACAGGAAAGGCAATCGAGTGAGTATCTGTTTACCGCTTACCTTTTCCGGGAAACAGGTGCCCCTAGTTGAGAAGACTCAGGCGTATCGGGTACAAACATGGGCAAGGGAAATCGGCAAATTGGTCCCGTACCTTCGGAATAAGGGATGCTGGGGGTCTTGAGCTGATACTTGGGACCCGCAGTCGCAGTGACCAGGGGGGCCCGACTGTTTAATAAAAACACAGCTAGCTGCTAGAGGGAAACCTTGTGTACAGCTGGTGAATCCTGGCCAATGGCGGTCAGTCAAAACCGGGCACAACCGGACTAAGCTCCGCTCAATGCCGGGAGTAACTATAACTCTCTTAACAAGTCCTAGGGTTATCCTGCCTTGGGAGACAGGTAGCCAAATGCCTTGTCGGACAAGTACCGACGTGCATGAATGGAGCAACGTGGTCCCCACTGTCCCTGCCGTGAACCCGGTGAACCCACTTTCCGGCGAACAGTCCGGAGAGACCCAGTGGGAAAAGAAGACCCTGTGGAGTTTTACTGCAGCTTGCGCCTGTGATAAGGTCGTGGATACGTAGGATAGTCAGAAGCCTACGAAGTCATCTCTTCGGGGATGGCGGAGACGACCTTGAAATACTGACTTTTCATGGTTTTATCACTAACCAACGAAAGTTGGGACAAGTGCAGGTGGGCAGTTTGGCTGGGGCGGCACGTCCTTGAAAACCTATCAAGGATGCCCAAAGGTTGGCTCAATGAGGACAGAAACCTCATGTAGAGTGCAAGAGCAAAAGCCAGCCTGACTGGATTCCGACAAGCAACGAATCCAGGAGCGAAAGCTTGGTCTAGCGAGCCATTCTGTGTCTCTTGATGGGACCGAGTGGTGACAGAAAAATTACCCCAGGGATAATCACGCAGATGCGTTCTGCGTGGTCTCTACAACAGAGTCGTCGCGGGCAAGAGCCCACATCGACCCCGCGGCTTGCTACCTCGATGTCGGCTCTTCCTATCCTGGCGGTGCAGTAGCCGCCAAGGGTGGGGCTGTACGCCCATTAAAAGGGAACGTGAGCTGGGTTTAGACCGTCGTGAGACAGGTCGGATTTTATCTACTGGGTCTGCAGGGTGTCTGAGAGGATGGGCTCGTCAGTACGAGAGGAACGCGAGGCCCTGGCCTCTAGTTTATCGGTTGTCTGATAAGGCACTGCCGAGCAGCCACGCCAGAAGCGATAACCGCTGAAAGCATCTAAGCAGGAACCGCGCCTTGAAAATAGACACCCATTCTGCCGCAAGACAATACGTCGTCGGGGCTTGGCGACAAGAACCGATTGCGGCCGACGAAGGCTCTCGTTAGAAGACGAGATTAATGGAACGGGCGTGTACACACTAAGCCTTCGGGCGAGGTGCTTAGCGCGCCGTCCCCAACCGCCTGAGCGTGCCGGGTCTGAAAGTGCCACTCTGGGTGACACCCGGGAAAGAGGAAACAGCCTATGCATGAGTTACTTCTTTTTTTAATTTCTTAATTTTTGAGATACGCCAGAATTTTCTCTAGCCTTATCTGTTCCCTTAGAAATTTTAGGATATAAAAATTTCAAAAATTAATAAAGGTTATAAATTGCATGCAAGAGAGAGGTAGTGGGTGAGAGAATGGCTGACCTAAATATGTTTGTTTGGCTTGGTATGGGGATTTTTGTAGGGATTATCGTACTTTCGTTTGGGTGTTTCCTGTTCTTTCTCTCCAAGTACCGCAAATCGGAAGAAAGAACGAAAATCCAAGTAGCGTTCTTGATTTTTTTTCTCTGTTTAGGGATAGTCCGGAGTATTCTCCTCTATTATGACTATCTATATAATGTTATGGAGATACAGGAGTTAGTTATATGGAAGATTTCGAATATTTTTCTAATGGGGGGGATAGGAAGCATCATATTCGCGTCGGAGAATGGGGTGTTTAAAGGGAAGGATTTCTATGGGTTTTTAATTGGCTTCCTGATATTGTTCAGCATCAGTATTGTATATCCCGATATTCCCCTATCACAAAGCTTTATGCTTTCCGCCATGATTTTTGCACTGTTCATCCCAATCAGTTACATCTATTTAGCGTATAAATTCCCTGTCTCGCGGAAAAACATTGTGCTGATGTTTGCTGGTTTTGGGATTTTTATTGTGGGGTTATTCTCGGCCTTGTCTGCTGTCGTGGAAATGTATACAGCAGTGCTTAACGAACTGTACTTAATTGGTGCTATAATCCAAGCCGTAGGGTTTAGTCTTTTTGCCATCGGGATAAAGCGAATGTATTTCGCACGCTAATATTTAACGCTAAAAAACACCACTTTGGGTGATATCCGGGGAAGAGCTAATAGCCTATGCAAGTTATTCTCTTTGTTAAAAATGGTTACTGCTTTCAGAGAATCCATAGGTTTTCAAATCTTCTCATTTTTTTAACCTATAAAACAATTCCAAAAAATAATAAAAGATTTAAATAGCACGGGAAGGAGGTAGTGGCTGAGGTAATGATGGACACTTACTTGATAGAGTGGCTTATCATTGGGGCTATTGCAGCGTTTGTAGTACTGGCTTTTGGATGTTTTCTGTTCTTTTTCGCTAAATACCGCAAATCTGAAGCGAAAACGAAAATTCAAGTGGCGTTCTTGATTTTTTTCATCTGCTGGGGGATAACACGTGCTATTCAACTCTATTTTGACCATCTTTTAGGGCTGATTGATCCAGGGGCAGTGATTAACTCTAATCTCATATGGAAGATTTCGTTTAGTTTTCTCATGGGGGGATTCGGAAGTGTAATCTTCGCTTCTGAAAATGCGGTCTTTAACGGGAAAGATTACTATGCGCTTTTAATCGGTTTCATGGTAGTGTTTTCCATCGGTCTTCTCTATCCTGATGTGGTTTTAGCACAAACCTTTATGGTTTTCGCCATGTTTTTTGCCCTAATCATCCCCATCAGTTATTTCTATTTAGCTTATAAATACCCGCTCTCGCGGCGAAATATTACTATCATGTTTGTTGGTTTTGCGATATTTTGTGTTGGTGTGTTGATGCTCTTCTCTACTTTTGTGAACATATTTCCGACAGCAAAGGACCTTATTTACCTGAGTAGTGCGGTCATTCAACTCGTCGGGTTTGGTATTTTTGCCATTGGCGTCAAACGAATGTATTTCGCGCGCTAGTATCCATTTCGGAAAATTAATTCTCCTTAAGTTGTTTAGGGAAAGGATGCATATGGAAAGCAAGCCAAAGCTCGATTTACGGGAGTTAAAGGTAGATCAATTCGGGTACGTGTATAAAGATATAGAGCAGCAAGCCCGAATATGGGAAACCCAGTTTAACATGCCAAAATTTAATTTTTTACCCCCGCACGTAGGGCAGGTTAATTATCGAGGGAAAGAGACCGAAATAACCATAAAAATGGGGTTTAGCCGGAATTTCAACGTTCAAATAGAACTCATTCAATCAATTGAGGGTAAAAGTATCTACAAGGAATTTTTGGATCAAGGCAGGGAAGGCCTTCAGCACATCAGTTGTTCGGTTGAAAATATTGAAGCGCAGATTGACCGGTTTAAAAAGTTAGGCTATGAGCCAGTCCAATCCGGTATAGCATTCGGCAATCGCATGTATGCGTACTTTGGTACCGAAAATATTTTAGGGGTCATGTTAGAGATCCAAGGCCCTATTAAGGGGAGGAGAAAGAAAGCTGAAAATGAAAAAAAGAGAATTTAATTGTATTTCGCGCGCAAAGCTTAACGAAAATAAGAGAATTTAACTGTATTTCGCGCGCAAAGCTTAACGAAAATAATAGAATTTAACTGTATTTTGGGGAGTAATACCTTCCTATAAGCCTCAATTTGTTTCTAATTTACTTTTAATAGTCAGCTATATTTTGGAATTTAATTGGGGGTAAGCAATAGGATTTTATGAGTTTTCAATCAGCTCAGAAAAGGTCCAAATGTTTTGTTTGTAATAGGTAAAAAGGTGAATGAAAAATATGATTTAGATGAAAAAGTTAATATCTCAAAAATTTATGATATTTACTAATTTTTTTGGTGAATCAAATGTTTAAGAAACCGGAATTTTTCGGAAGTACGACAGTAGGCGAACGAGGACAGATAGTTCTTCCAGCTGAATTGCGTAAGAAGTACCAGATAAAGGCAGGAGATAAGCTTATGGTGCTTGGAATGCCTGGAATGGGAGAAAATATAATCGGAAATGTGATGTTATTAAAAGCTGAAGTTCTCAACAGGATTATTGGATTTATGGAGGAACAACAGAAAGCTATGGAGGAAATTCTGCATAAAAATCAGAGTCAAGATTCGAAATAATCAGAATAAGGAAGAGATGATATTTATATGGACGCAATAGCGATCAAAACAGTCGGTCTAACTAAAAAATTCAAAGATCTGATGGCGGTAGACCATGTATCCATTGAAGTGAAAAAAGGTGAGATATTCGGACTATTAGGGCCGAATGGTGCCGGAAAGACAACTTTAATTCGGATATTATGCACCCTTGCCCAACCGACTGAGGGGTCCGCGACCGTTGCGGGTTATGACATAGTAAAAGAAGAGGGCAAGGTAAGGGAACATATTGGGCTGGTATCCGAGAAAATGATCATGTATGATCAGCTAACCGCAAAAGAGAACCTCAAACTCTTCGGAAGGCTCTATGACATTCCTAAAAATCAGCTTGAGAACAGGATATATGACCTTTTAAAAGTCGTAAATATGGAAAAATGGGCAGACAAACAAGTAGGGACTTTTTCTACAGGTATGAAGCAACGTATCAATGTAATCCGTGCGCTCATAAACCAGCCAGATATACTATACCTTGATGAACCAACGCTGGGACTTGATCCGCAGTCAAGCAGTGAAATCCGAGAATTTATCCGAAAGATAAACCTCGAGAACAAAACTACTATGATTCTCACCACCCATATGATGGTAGAAGCGGATTTACTTTGTAATCGAATTGGTATAATTGATTATGGGAAGATAGTCGCCTTAGATACTTCTTCGAATTTGAAAAGAATGGTCTCGGGAACCGACACTACTGTGGTAGAACTTGAAATCCCTAATCTAACGATTGAAATAACATCACACATTAAATCCTTAACAAGCGTACAGAATCTCACTCAGAGTGATGACACACATATTAAAGTGCAGGCGAAAGGGGATGAGGCTTTTGACGATATAATCGATACTATACGTAAGGATCATGGGAAAATTACCTTTATTAAAAATTTAGAACCCAGTTTAGAGGATGTTTTCTTACATATAACAGGCCATGAAGTGCGGGATCAACCGGGCAACAAGGTAAAAATTCCAATGCAGCATGGACCCCGCCGCATGGTAGAAAGTAGAATAAGGTAGGTGAGTATATGGTTAATATAAAACGTACATTGCGTCATAGCATGTGGATCTGCGGAAAAGACTTGTTAGAACTTACGAGGAATAGACTAGCCCTTGTTTTGCTCGTTTTAATGCCTATTTTTATGATGGCGATGGTTGGTTTCATTTTCCCGAGTAGTACCTCTATTAAAAATACACCGGTAGCCGTGGCCAATTTGGATAAGGGCATTTATGGCAACATGTTTGTACTGTCCTTAGAACAGGTGAATAATCAGACGGGGATTATGGACCTCCGAAATGCGACTGATTTCGATGATATAAAGATGCAAATTCAAGAGGGCACACTAAGTGCTGGCATTATTATCTCGGAGAATTTTTCCTCTGATTTGATGGCAGGAAAACAGGGCAACATCACCATTATAACGGATCAGACGAATCCGCAACTTTCTTTGACATTACAGAGTGTCTTAAGTGAAGTAATTAAGCAGTTGGGTGTTCTATATTCGATAAACGCATTCAATTTAACCTATTCGCAGGTTGTACCCTACAATACCCAAACAGGGGGCATTATACCGGGAAATCCAAACTATTTCCAGTTCATGGCTCCAGGAATTATGTCCATGGTCGTGATGATGGCGCTTATGACGGGGTTGCCACACGCAATTTCCTATGAGAAGGATAAGGGCACTTTGGATGGTATGCTGGTTTCCCCGGTCGATAGAATGTCGATAATTCTGGGTAAAACACTAGCTCAGATAGTTCGTGGTATGCTCCAGGGAGTAATAATACTCTTACTGGCTATCTTGCTATTCGGGGTGCACATTTACGGTAGTATCTGGCTCGTCTTCTTCATTCTGTTTCTGGATGTTTTCAGTTTCGTGGGCTTAGGCATCCTAATCACGTCATTCACCAGCAAAGAGGAAAATGCGACTATGATCATGATGACCCTGATGTTCCCCATGATGTTCATGTCTGGAGTGTTTTTCCCAATTCAGCAGATGCCATTAGCTATGCAATATATAGCTAAAGCCTTACCGCTGACCTATGCCACAACCGCAATGCGCAAAGTAATGGTAATAGGCGCAGATATCCCTGCAATATGGAATGAACTCCTATTCTTAATAATATTTGGCATTGTGCTCCTAATAGTCGCGATTCCATTGTTTAAAAGAGGAATGCGTCGTTAAAGGACCTTAATTTTAGTAAGTGCCTCTAAACTTTCTTTCCCTTTTTTTTGCTTTTCAAGAGTAATCCCGAAAATCGGTATTAACCGAAATTTTGCATTGAATTAGAATTATTTTTAGAATATTTGCCTTCGCCTTTTTCATAAATGCTGCTTTAATAGAATCCAGTAGCCTTCAATTCTTTCTTCTTTTAAAAGAAGAAGTATGATATAGCAGACCATAAAAATTTATATTTCAGAACCCAAAAATAAAAAAAATAATAAAGGTTTTAAATAACACATGAGAACGAGATAGTGGATGAAGACGTGATAGATATGAGCGTAATTGATGGGCTTGCTATTGGGGTGTTTTTAACCTTTGTTGCACTTTCATTTGGCTGTTTCGTTTTCTTTTACTTAAGCTATCGCAAATCGGAAGAAAAAACGAAAATTCAAGTAGCATTATTGATTTTTTTCTTCTGTTGGGGGATAGCGCGTGCGCTTCTCATCTATTTTGACTATGTTTTGACACAGTTGAATCCATTAGAGGTGGTTAATTATCTGATTTTTTGGAAGATATCATGTCTCTTTCTCATGGGGGCATTCGGAAGTATAATCTTCGCGTCGGAAAATGCGGTGTTTAAAGGGAAAGATTACTACGCGTTTTTAATTGGCTATCTTATTTTCTTCAGCATCGGCATTGCCAGTTTTGATGTCCTTATAGCAGATAGCTTTATGCTTTTCGCAATGATGTTTGCAGGATTTATTCCACTAAGTTATATCTATTTGGCGTACAAATATCCTACTGCACGGAAAGAAATTGTGTTGCTGTTTATTGGTTTTGCGATGTTTTGTTTAGGTGTGCTCATGGCCTTCACTACGGTGGTGGAAATGTTTTTGCCAATGATTCACGAACTGTACTTGATAAGTGCTGTTATTCAAATCTTAGGGTTTAGTATTTATGCACTTGGCAATAAACGGATGTATTTTGCGCGAAAACATTAAAGAAATGAGGGAAATACAATAGAATAGGGGAGTATCACCAATTTTAAAAGCCTCAACTGGTTCCAAATTCAAATATCAATAAAAACGATAGGATTTGGTCTGAGAATCTCCGGAAAAAAAACAGCATTCATCAAAATTTGTAGCCCGTGAAATGATGGAATTTTAGGGAATTCGATTAGAATTGAAAAAAGGATTATTTTAGAACCTAAAATTTAAGGAGCGAAAATAGTAAAAGTTTTTAATTCCCATAATATAGTAAATAAGGAGTGATAGACATGAATGTGATTGATTGGATTGCAATTGGGTTTTATTTTGGTTTTATAGCCCTTTCTTTTGGCTGTTTCCTGTTCTTTTCCTTGAACTACCGGAAATTAGGAGAAAAAACGAAAATCCAATTAGCATTCTTGATTTTTTTCCTCTGTTGGGGGATAGCAAGCAGTATTCTCCTCTATTTTGACTATTTTTTAACAGAGCTAAATCCAGTAGAGGGTCTTAACCATCTTCTTATTTGGAGGATTTCGTCAATCTTTATAATGGGGGGATTAGGAACTGTAATCTTCGCGTCTGAAAATGGTGTATTTAAAGGGAAAGATTACTACGTGTTTTTAATCGGCTACCTTATATTTTTCTGCATCGGTATTTTCCATCCTGATGTACTTATAGCAGAAACCTTTATGCTTTTAGCAATGGGTTTTGCGCTATTCATCCCAATCAGTTACATCTATTTAGCGTATAAATTCCCTGCCGCACGGAAGAATATTGCGCTTGAGTTTGTTGGTTTTGTGATTTTTGCCATAGGCATAGTCATGGCCTTCGCTCCTGTGGTGGAAGCATTTTTGCCGCTGATTCATGAATTGTACCTAATGAGCGCAATCATTCAGATTCTAGGGTTCAGTCTTTTTGCAATCAGCATAAATCGGATGTATTTCGCTCGCACAACTTAACGAAAATAAGAGAATTTAACTGTATTAAAGGAGTAATACGTTCTTTAAAAGGTTCAATTAGTTTATATAACTCTGATTTTATTCTATATATCGATCTAAGTTAGAAAACTAATGCCATGCCTAACTGCGTAGGAGAACCTTACCATGGCGTCCAGAGCGCATGGAATGTTCGAGGGCAGCTTTAAAATTGGTTAAATCGTACTCAGCTTCGACCGGGGGAACGATTTGTTGACGGGTCGCTAATTCCAACAGCTCACGGAGGGTTGCTAGCATTACATTAGGTGGAGTGCGGGTAAACCAGCCATTCAACCAAAATCCACGAATAACGGTCTCTTTGAAGATTAGATCACGTGCATTGATGGGGGTTAACTCACTGCTCAATAATCCGTAAACAATGAGCGTTCCACCTGGGCGCAATGATTGTAGAGCAAGAGATCCAGTTCTACCTCCGACAGAATCAATGCCAGCATGAACGCCTTTCTTAGTTATTTTCATGACTTGCCCAAGAACGTCTTTGTCTTCAGTGCAAATTACGGCATCAGCCCCTAGATTCAATAATTCTTCAATCTGTGCAGGTCGCCTCACGAAATTAAGGGTTTTGAATCCTTTCAGTTTGGCAATTTGTAGTACGATTCGCCCAAGGGTGGATCCAGCCGCAGTTTGCAGCAGCCACTGGTCTTTTTTAAGAGCAAGTTCCTTAGTGCAAAGAATGAAAGCGGTCATAGGGTTAACTAGAAGCTGGGCTGCAGTTTGATCCTTGAGTTCGTCTGGGACAGGAATCACTTGTCCAGACTTCGCAATTAAATATTCTTTCCAAGTCCCGGCAATCCTTAAAGGAATGACTCTTTGGCCGACTTTAAGATTTGTCACATTTGGTCCCACGGCGTCGATGTAACCTGTTCCTTCAAGCCCTGGTGTTGCTGGGAGATTAGGTTTAATACCATACTCACCGCTTATGAGATATAGGTCTGAGGGGTTGATAGAGCGATAAGTGATTTTTATTCTAACTTCATCGTTTCCAACTTGTGGATCTGGAATCTCCTCCAATTTTAAAACCTTGAGAGGATCTCCAAACTTATCAAAACGTAAAGCTTTCATTTCGATTCCTCTTAGAATATTTTGGTTTATTAGTAACTATCAAATGGACCATTAAAATAAAAAAATAGGGGTAATTATTGCACTGATAAACTAGGTTGCTACTAACAATTAGTAAATTAGAAGGTGATTATATAATTGGAGCTATTTTGGGAAAGTTTTATTGGATGCGAATGATTATTGGAATATTTAGCTTGGTTTTCATAAATATTTTTATAGCGTATATTCCGCCACTGTCAGGATGATTTTCGGGTTCTCTGAACCATTTTCTGAGAGTGAAGAAGGATTTTTATGGTTCAAATCTAAGCTAAACAAGAATTAAAGGTGAAAACCATGTTTGACAATTTATATGTGGCAATTCATAATGTGACGGGGATTCAGAAGATTAAAGAGTATACGCAGGTCTTAATGGGATTTGGAATTAAGACGGTGATTATTTCGAAGGCGGTTGGAAGTGCAGCAGTGTCAGGCGTGCCTCAAGCGCAGAAAATGATATTTAAAGAAGGCAAAAATTTACTTTACATAGAAGATATTCCAGATATAATAGAACTCTTAAATCCCGATGAGATTTATGTGGTCGCCCCTCATCCCTATGCCAAACACAAGTTTGATCCGGATTCAATAGTCCAAAAGTTGAAAGAGAAGATGAAAATCGTCCTGATCTTCGGGGGTAGCGAGCCCGGCCTTTCAAAGTTGGAATTAGAATATGGAATTGACACGTATGTGGAGTTACCCGCAGATATTGGAACCATTGGAACGGCGGCTATCATGCTTTACCTGATTCAACAACGGCTCTGAAAAATTTAAATAAGAGGATTGGGACTTATTGTGTTGCAGATTAAATTTAGTATGGGAATCTATTAATATATCCGGAGCGTTAGGATTCTCATAGCTCAGAAAAACGAAAGCCGAGATCTTCCAGCCAGGTAGGAACTTGGAAATCAGCATGGTTTCTAACCTGAGGCGGGCCTGCTAAGTCCGTGCAGCGATGCGCGAGGGTTCAAATCCCTCTCTCGGCGCCATTTTCTTCTTTTAAAAAAGGGGGCGTGATAGGCCCGATGATCGACACCTTCCCGATTACCGAACTTCTCTATCCGGTCTCAGACCCGTATCCTGTGAGCATCGAACGTTAGGACTTACGCTGCTCCATCCCTGGCCTCGCTGGGTTCGTCCCTTAAAGGACAATGGCGCCCTTCCCTTCAGAAGGAGCCCAATCCACCGGCGATCCCGCAGGGCGAATCCTCACTGCCATGATAGAACTCGTATAATCGTTCCGAGAGCCTTGCATCGGCTTTTACTCCGCCATATAGAGCATTTGCGGTCCGGATTCTACCTTCAGGTCAGCTCTGGCTACCGTGAAGCTTGTATCCATCAGTCTAGCCCTAGCAGACCAGCTAGCCTATCACAGCTATTATCAGACTTCTAATGAATTTAAATTTTTGTTAAGTTCGATAGAGAGTCAAGCTGTTTGAGTTTTTAAGACGGGGAAAAACTTACGCATTTTTTGGCGGGGAGAGGTTGAGGTCTTGTAGAATTTGGCAGAATTTACAAATGGCTTCGGTAGCGGGTTCATGACATACAGGGCAAGTGTGAATTTCTTGTTTTACTTGCATTAATTGCTTGATTTTATCGCCAGACCGGAGAACAGAATGTTTTGTGCCTGGGCGTTTTTCTTCCATTTCGTTGAGGATCTGTTGGATATCTCCGCGAAGGACGCCTACAGAGTAAGGGCAGGGAGTCACATAAAGATTGAGATTTTGAAGAAAGACATAGGCAGTTATTTCGCGCTCGGGAATTTCACGAAGCGGTTTCACCCGTGGAACGAATAAGGCGTTTATTTGATTCGTATCCAGATTGGTACGCGCCATCCGGATGACATCACTCCGAAACAGGTTCATTAACACCGTCTGGGCTTCATCATCCAAATTATGGCCAATGGCAAGTTTATCTAATTTCAGTTCTCGTGCTACTTGATTAAGGGCACGCCGACGCAGAATTCCGCAATAGAAACAGGGTGCATGAGCGATAGGTGATTTTTCAGTCGAGATCTTGACAATTTCATCCAGAGTATACCCCCACAACTCTTTAAAAGAAATGATGTGATGCTCGATTCCGAGTTCAGAGGTAGTTTGAGCCGCAAGTTTTAACCCTTCTTCACGGTATCCCTTGATGCCTTCATCGATAGTAATTGCCACAAGTGAAGATTTCGTGAAACGCTGCTCGAGTTTATGGAGCATGTGGATAAGGGTTGTACTGTCTTTTCCGCCGCTAAGTCCAACGCCGATTTTATCGGTTTCCTGTAGCATTTTATGCTTGGCAATGGTGTGAGCGACTTTCCGCTCGAGTGATTCGATAAAATGCTTTTTGCACAGGTGTTCTCCCGAATAAGGGCGAAAATAGACTGCTACTTTTCCGCATTTCATGCATTGTGCCAAGTTTAGACCCATCTAAGAAAAGAAACTGGAAAATAAAGTGAAAACATTGAATAAATAAATTGATAAAACAATATTTGAAATGAATAAGAAAATGGCTACGCTGCGCACACTCCAAATAACGGTTTTTTTCCAGGTCCAAGGTTCTTTTGGTTTAGGGGGTTTACTTTTCGACTCTTCATCGTTCTCCTTTTTCGAGGAGTCCGGTATATCTGATTCGGGTTTGGCTTTTTCAAATAGAGAGACGAATAATTTATCCCCATCGAACGGTGGGATTGGAAGGAGATTTATCAGCCCCACCGCAAATGAGAATGAAAAAAGAAAATTGCCCATTTTTTGGATATGCGGCGCAAGCGGACCGAAAAGAAGAGCCAATTCGCGTGGTTCAACATTATAAGTAGTAGTTATTCCGAAATACGATTCAGTCCGGTTGGTGAGGATATATAATTTGCATAAATTCATCTCAATTCTGAAAGCGCTGGATGAGTTGAAGACGAAATTCAGAGCGAGGCATTTGGAAGCATTGAAATAGTCTTCTAGGGCATACCCTGCTGTTCGCGTGATATTACCAGTGACATTGATTCCTGAGAGTAAATTTTGCAACGAGAAGAGTCCGTAATTAGCAGCGAAATTTGAGTAGTTTATAATGAAGACGACGCTTTGAGAAAAGGAACTACTATTTGCAATTATCCCAAGATCCACAAATAAGGCGGTGAAATTTTTCACAGGAACTATCGAGTTGGAGACGTTGATAATGAGAGAGAAGTTCAGGATTTCATCTATGGATTCGAAAATTATCTTAATTTGATCAAACTTCGAAAGCGATGAGATGTTTCCATTTAGGTTAGTTCCCTGATGAATTTCTAGCGAGCTCCAAGGATTATAGGCAGCAGTGTGGTTGAAGCTTGGAATGACGGTCCGGTTCACAAGGGTGCCATTCTCCATTTTGACGGTGAAAAGCACGGGATCGAACGGCTTGAATTGATCGAGAACGCCAGATAGATGCCATTGATCGATGATTTCGGTCCCATTCACTTGAATTATAATTTCATTGGGGGAAAGGTGGTCATATGAAGGCCCATTCTTTTGTACATCATAGAGGTATGCGCCTTGTCCAATTTTATACATATTAGCGATAAAAATGAGGGAGAACATGGCAATGATTAGATTGATGAACGAGCCCGCAGCAAAGATGCGCTGGCGCGTGAGGCGGTTTTTTTTGGAAGCCTGTTCATCATCAATTTCGACAAAGGCTCCAAAAAGGAAGAAAAGTGCGAGAAAGCCAGAGGATTTAACAGTAATTCCATCAATTCGCGCAGCAATACCGTGAGCTATTTCATGTCCTAACATTATAATAGCAATAGGTAGAATCATATAAAGCAGAATAGATCCTGTGACCGTCACACCTGGAATAAAAGGGACGAGCGCATTTTCAGGGGCAGGAGCAGTGATAAGTGTATAGAGATTTATTCCTAACCAAACCATCGTGAATACCATTCCGCCAAAGCCAAATCCGATGCCAATAGTCATTAGAACTTTCCAGAATCGGGGAAATCGTAACGCGATTCTATTGATAAAGCGATTAAGGCGCGTTGTTCTTGCCATAAACCAGACAGGGCCGACGTCCCATCCTCGTTTTTCTAATTTGACCAGTTTCGCGATGACATAGAAACAAAACCAGAAGAGAAGCAGGTAGATGAAAAATGAAAAAAAATCGGTTTGCAAAAGCCTTGTGCCTCACTGTTCATTTCAATTAGAAGTTGATTTATCTATCCAGTTTAAATAAGGAGCTAAGCCATCTTCAATAGGAAGTATAATACATTCAGGGATTTCGTAGGGGTGAATCTCTTTAATAGTTTTTTTAAGTTGCTCGATTCGTGAAATTTTTGTTTTGATAATTAGTAAATTCTCTCTCTCATCTTCCACTTGTTCCTTCCAGCGATAAATCGACTGGACGGAAACAATATTTATACATGCTGCTAATTTCTTTTCAACCAGTATTTTTGCGATTTTAGTGCTATCCTTTTCTGGTGCTGTAACAAATACTATTTTATACATTTTTTAGCTCCACAACGTTGCTAATGGTATTTTTTTTCTCCTAAAAAGGTACTGCCAAATCATTTCTTTAAATTGTCGGTAGTAGCGCATTAACGAATATTTTTGCAATAACCGATTATTTGGAAATCTTCGTCATCGAAGTCATCAATAATCCAGTGGTGGATATCATTTTCTAACTTTGTTAAAAGTTCTGGAGTTCCAACCAAAGAATTTTCAGAACTTTGAATTTTATAATTCGTTCTGGCACGCTGAATAATTGAAAGACTCAAAAATTCCCTTGCTCCGTCAAGAGAGAGATGGAATTTCTCAGATAATGCAGAAATTAAAGAGGTTTTTTGATTTAACAAATCCGAAATTAATAGGACCATAGAATTCACGTTACTTATCTCTAGACTTGATAATAATCCCGATGTTGATTTCAAACGTCTCGATTGAGCCATTGGAACGTTTTATCGGGAAAGGGAGGCAGTGCCTCGGCCGGGATTCGGACCCGGGTTGTCCCTCTAGGTGAAGCCTAGTTTAGGGGTGAAAGCCCTAAGTGCTTGACCGGACTACACTACCGAGGCTTATTAGAAGTAGCGCCGCCGGTAGGACTCGAACCTACGGCCGACAGGTTTCTGTTTCTCTGTTCGGGAATTAACAGCCTGTCGCACTACCTAACTGTGCTGTCGCTACAATCGAGGTTGATTGTTACGGCGGCGAAGCGGCGGCTCCAAATGTTTGAAGTAATTTATAGAATGAAAAATTATTCTACTGATTTAAAATTTTTCATTCTTTCATAAATGTTAGTTTGTATTATTAAATTTTAATTTATTCAATTTTTAAAGATTTTAATTTTAATGGCTTGTTTAATCACTGACAGAAAAAGAACTCAAAATGATTAAGAACCGAGGTAAAGGGACCTGAATACGGTTATTCTTTATTTCCAAATTTTTATATGTCAAAATACTCAAAAATTGATTGAATAGGTGATTAGGGCGGGGCAGGTTTCCATAAATTGGTGCCTTCTTGTTTTAATTCACGCCGCTTTTTATAGAGAAATTGGTAAACGGTGCTATGAGAGAGCCCGTCAATTAACATCATAACAGCTTTTTTAGCGGCTTTCATAGATTCTATTTCGCTTATTAATGAGACAGTATTTCCATAAACAGAGACAACAGTTCCAGTTAGTTCTTCTATAAGCTGCCTTGTTTTTCCAGCTTCACCAATAATGCGCCCTTTAATGCGCTTGATCGCGTTTTCATTCCTTCCGAAAAAGGTTTCTAGATCGATTACTTCTAAATATACGTCTTCATCCGCTAGCCGCAGAGCTTTTTCTGGGCTAAACCCGCGACCAATAGCTTGAATAATATCCCGAGCTTTCCAAACCGAAAGGGGATTATCAGCTTCGGGGCTATTCATGATATGGACTATTCCATCAGTGCTATCAATTTCTATTGACGTTTGGGTTAAAGTTTCGATTTTCTTTTTGACTTCGCCATCTTTTCCGATGATGACTGCGATTCGATCTATGGGAATTTTGATGTGTTCCTCAGACCTCATTTAAATCCCATCCTGTAACATATTTATACGCTTCGGGGAGCTCGGGTAAATTAATCTTATACGCGGAGAAAAATCGTAAAAGGTTCTTTATATCTCTTATTAGGAACTCTTTAGCGTTAGGGTGGTCTGTTAAAACGCCCTGCGATATATCAATTATTACGGGTTCTCCATAATAGATGACATTGAATTCGCTGAGATCCCCATGAATTAAGTCCGCTTTTTGGAAAAGTTTTTGGACGTATTCCATTAATGTATCAAAAACTAGCTGTGGATTTTTAAGAACGCAATCTTTTAGAAGGGGCGCAGGGGTGTTATCTTTCCCGATAAATTCCATTACGAGGACATTCTTTCGGACAGCAATAGGAGTCGGAACGCGGACTTGTGCATCTTTGGCTCGGCTTAAATTTTTGTATTCTTTCTCAGCCCAGGTAAAGACAAGGTCTCGCGTTTTGCGCTTTATTTTTTTGAATCGCTTGTCACCAATCACATAGGGCCACATAAATCGGGGTTCGGCAGTTTTAATGCGGTAGATTTTTACTGCATAATTTTCACCTTTAGGACCCGCTGCATAATACACATTTGCCTCTTTCCCCGTGGAAACACAAAAGCCAATTTCACCTAAAACCTTTCGGGTATAAAGATCATAAATGACTCTCACTGTTTCTGTATCGAAAACGCTTTCAACAACGCTTTGATCTTCTGATCTTTTGTTGCGTTCCCTACCTTTAGCTATTCTATCATCTATATCTGATACTTTCCTATCCACTTATTTTACCTTCATTTTTTATTCCAAAAACATACTTAATAAAACTCTATGAATATATTTCTTTTTGAAGATTATTTAAAACATACATTTGAATTTCATTTTATGAGTTATTCTGTTCTTCTTTGAATGAAAAAATCATCTATCAATGAAGATATATTTCTATTAGTGCTGAAAAATAACGCGAACTCTCTTTAAGATTTATTGGTTTTCTTTTCCTTTAATTTTTTAAATATATCCTCATAATAGCACTTAATTATCAATCGAATCGTCTCTGAAACACCATTTAATCCATAATGCTCTTGGATTTCTTCAATAATCTCAAGAAATTTTGACTCTAACGATGCCTTCAGTTCTTTCTTCTCATCTTTCGATGATATTTTTCCTTTATTTCAGCCAAGCTAATCCGAAATAGTGGGACCCGTACTACAGCAGTTTATCAAAATGATCGAAGAAGTAGTAGCAATCGGGGGTCTAAGAGGTAGTCCTTTATGATCATAGATGGTATTGTATTCGATCTGTCGAATAAATGCACTCTTTCCGCGAGAGAGTTTTGAGACTGTGGCATTCCTTTACAGCCTGTATTAATTGCAAGAGCAATAAAAAAAGGTTCTGTGAAATTTGGAAACAGGTAGGTGATAAGGTTTACAGATTAAGTGACAACTCTAACAACAAGAATAATTGGGAAGAATTACAACACTATTTGCGAGATTTGAAAATTGATTGCTATTACTGGGCTCCAACCACCAACAAAAAAGCACTCAAATTGATTGCGAACTTGAAATAAGGGGAGTTTAAATACTGTATTTGGAAAAAGAAATATGAAAGGAGAATTTCATTCGAAGCACCCTTTAAAGAAAGAGGGAACTAAATTGATAACCGCGGTTCAATTTCGTCTATTCCCTTCCCCCTCACAGGAAAAGGGATTAAATGCGATCTGCACTATTTATAATAAGATGCGTCGGGTTGGGTATAAGCTGCTCTTTAATAATGCCGAGAACATTCAACAAAAACTCATGACAGTCTGCAAGAATAATTCCTATGTGAACACCATCCTCAGCGAAAATGAAATGCGCTTGAAGCAGCAGGAGACGTGGTTGAAGAAAAAGAAAGCTTATCTCGCCTCCAAAATTAAGGTAATTCAGAATAAAATTGAGCAAGTCAAAGCGAAGGATGAGAAAGATAAGCGTTTGAAGGGGTTGTATTCGCGCTTATCCTCTATCATGAATAGATTGGCAAATTTAAAGTTGGAACCAATCGTCTTCGGAAGCAAACAGTTATTCCGTGAGAGGCTTCTGCAAAAAATTTCCCGGGCAGAGTTCAAAATGAAGCGGGATGCCTCATTTAAATGCACGGGAAAAGCGCAATACCGACAAAAAAATCCAAATTTGAAGATTTTACCTGATCAGCACCTTAAAATACGAACCTTCAGAAATGAGAGAGGGAAGAAATGGCTTAAGGTGCCCTTCTCGGTGAATCAAAGGCAAGCTCATTGGTTAAAGGAATTGGAGCAAGCAGATAAATATACAGCCACTGTGAAGAGAAAACTTGTAAAAGGTAAAATTCAATATTATCTGTTAATCTCCTATGAAGTGCCAGTCCCGGAGCTACGATTTAGCCATGATAATGGCATTATTGGAATTGATGCGAATTATAATTTTGCCACGCTGGCCAATGTGGATAAAGAGGGACATTTATTAAGTTATCAAAAAATAACATATAGGAATATAAACACCTACCGTAAGAATAAGCGCAATAATCACGCCAGCTATCAGGCGGATAAAATCCTCAATGTGTGTCTGAATAAGCGAAAGCCATTGGTAATTGAAGATTTAGCTTTAGAACAATCCTTCTCCTATAATAAATCTTCAAATCGAAAATTAGCCAATTTTAAGAAAAGTATTTTAGGCTTATTGGAACGGAAGTGTATCAAGAAAGGCGTTCCCGTTCTGAAAGTCCCTCCCCATTATACCTCAATCATCGGACAGTTGAAATATGCACGATCATATAACTTATCCATTCATTATTTGGCGAGTTATGTGATAGCTCGAAGAGGATTGGGATTCGAGGAAGCTCTTCCTACCGATTATGAATGGCTGCTCTCACAAGTCGGAGATCTCGTCAAGCCTCGTTTGAAAAAGAGCAGTACCTATTATAATTGGGCGCGAATCCACGACTTCTTCAAGCAGAGCGGGATGACGTCCTTCAGACCTTCGGAGGTAGTGCGAAAAGTATTATTGGGAAAGAATGGGCTGAATTCGGTGACGAACGTACAGCCTGATAACCTTAGGGCTGGTCTCTCCAAACAGAGAGAGATTGATGACTATCATAAATTTTGGAGTTACATTAATAATCCAAATTTATAAATAGTTTGAAGGTTCCAAAGACTAAAAGCGATTCTGACCAAATCTCATTCTGCTGAGGGAGGAATATATAATATCTTTCATTTCTCTATTTTTTAGCGTTCCAGAGACTAAAAGCGATTTCTGTAGAATGATGGTCTTGCCATAATTGCATAAAACGCAAGATATTTTCATCCGAGCTATAAACATCTTGCTGAATATTCCTTTTTGCTATTAACGTGGTCAGGAACGCTCTTTTTAGCTTTGTTTCATATAATTCTTTGAACTTTTCTATATCATTTCTATTCAAGATGGTCTTTAAAACTTGTCCTGCAATTAATCCAGACCAAGCGGCATAAATAATCCCCTTACCACTTAAGGAATCTACAAATCCCGCAGCATCACCAACGGCTATAATACGATCGCTGTAAAAAGGACGGATACATACCGGAACCAGATGGGCAGCCTTTTGCTTTATCTTGCCCCCTTTTATTTGATCATGAACCAAATCCAGAAATGCTTGGAATTGTTCTGTAGATTTCGTGATTTTATCAAGCTGACACCCCCATCCGACGCTAATTACATCTCTTTTGGGGAAAAGCCAACCATACCCCGTACCCATAATTTTTTCCCCGAAATAAATATGAAGATTTTCTGATCCTAACCGATCATTGATAAGTTTGTTCTCTAACGCCATTTCTTGGGTTATTGTTAATGCAATTTCGTTAGGCGTAAATTTTTTCCATCCAGCAATTCGTAGAACAGTGGAATTGGAACCATCGGCCGCCACAATCCAGTCACTTTTATATTCTGCTCGATTGGTTTGAATGTGAAACGTATCCTCTTCTTTCGTTATATTCAGAACTGCCGTTTGGTCTTCAAGGTGGGCTCCATTGTCACAAGCCCGTTGAGTCAGAAAAAAATCTAAGTCAGAACGCCATAAGACAGCCCCCGCTCCTTTCCGCTCAATTGAAACTCCCTTTCCGGTGTGATGTAAAATAATAGATTCGAAATATCGTTGAATAATAGAATCTGGGATTCCATACTCATCGATCATTTCCTTTGGAATGGCGCCCCCACAGGGTTTATACCGTGGCAATTTTTCCTTCTCTAGTAGGGTTACCTGGAACCCATTTTTTGCCAAAAACTCAGCACAGGTTGAACCGGCGGGGCCTGCTCCTACAATTATAACAGAAGTCAATTTGAATCACGCTTTCTTTTTTTCAGGAATTATTAAAATTTGACCATTCAATTCAAATCCTTTAAGATTATCCCCTACTTTTAGGTTATTATACAATAGAGATTTGGAAAGCTCAAACAATTGATAATTTTCGAGATCCAAAAGCTGAATCAGTTGATCGGTTTGAGAAAGATAGAGGTATGACCGAAGATCACTACTCCATTTTAAAATTTGCGCATCTTCTAGTTGCTTTTGAGGGATTTTGGCGTGGTCATAGGTATTTAAATTAATAACCGCGGCATATTTGGATTGGATTTTGGTTACATATAAGGGCAGATTACCAAGCAATAATAAACATCCTAGGGTATAGGGAGGAAGATAGAGACTAATGTAAAGTTTATTTCGTTTTACTTCCTTAGGAATCCTCTGAAAGCCAGACTTATATGTTTCCTTTAGGCTACCCCCTAAGTTAAAATGTAAAATTGACGCGATCAAACGAGCAAATCTTTCAGATCCGATATAGAAAGTGATCTTCCCTTTTTTACTAGTTAATTTAGAAATATAGGCTAAAAAATCAACATTAATCATCTTTTCGACTTCGTTACCTACTAATGAATAAGTTTGATCAATTTCCCACTCTGTAAGATTTCGGCCAGTAGCCAGAACATGTAGAACGGCTTGATATTCTCCTCTATCAAGGCTCATACAGTATGGACATACTGTGAATTTGAGTTTGACTTTTTGGGTATTATAAATCTCATTATATTCTTGCAATGATTCGTGCGCGCGTCCGGTTGATCGTATTTCAAGTTCAAATGAACTTATGCTCTGAATTAAATCCAAATTATCGCCTAATTTTGGTATAATCTCTAATGTGGTTTGAGGATTTTTGGATATTTGATAAGGGAGTGATTCTTTGATAGCGTAATCCAAGATATCTTCGATGTCGGGTTCAGGGGGAGTAATCCATCTATTATTTATGAAAATTCGGTAACATTTTCTACAGAGTTTAATTTCTAATGGATACGGAAATTTGAGCAATGGATGCAGAGTTTTATAACAATTTGGACATAGATTGTCTATTAAGAGGGTATTTTCCTTTTCTAATTTTCCACATTTATAGCAAAAAGGTTCCATTTTTTATCGATCACAAATTTTTCTAGAATAATTTAAATATCAACAGGATTTAAGAATCTCGGAAGGATCCCTTCATTTTGCCATCTTAATGATTTGTGCATGTGGGACTCCATCAATCCATATGACGCCCTTTTCGTGAATTAATCCGCATCTGATACATTCCTTTATGATTGCGTTTCCAACGAGATTCGCAATAGTGGCTTTTTTTAATTCCTGAATAGCCTTCTCTAGCGGTACTAGTTGTTCTCCGTAGAATTTAGGCGTAACTTTAAGGGATACTTCCCCTTCGCGGTAAGTATTTCCCATACACTCTTGATCGCAAATCGAGACCAGAAATTCGCCTTGCATATCATGGATTCGCATGTACATCTGCACGAATCTTTGCTCCTACTCTGATTTTATACTCTGCTTTGCGCCACAAGAATTACATTGTAAATAGGTGAATTTCTCCTCTTTGATAATATTGGTCTCTGGTTTATGGCAGAATGGACACAGCACATATTTTTCAACATACCGTTTCATAAGTGAATTCAATGTCAATGGCCCAAATTTTCCAATGAATGTGGTACGAGTCCCTTCAAAATGCCCTCGTGTAGCCAATTCACGTAACAAGAATTTCATTATATGGTGAGGATCTCGACTAAGGACATTTGCAATTTCGCTGAAATTTAATATACTTGTTTTGTTGCCTTCAGTAAAAATATTTAAGGTGGGAATTTTGAAGCGGGAAGTCTCAAAGACATTTTTGGGAATTTTGGACATTGCGCGTTCTAGCAACGCATCATAGGATTCTTCGTTCATTCTTTATCACCTTTATTTATAATATTTTAAATTTACCCGAACTGGGTTGATAAATTGTGCCTTCATTTATTAAGTCCGTAAGTGCATTTTCGAACTCAATTTCAGGGATTTTTAGATTTATTTTTAGTTGGTTTTTACTAATACCTTGACCTTCATCAAGGTTCCTAATTAATTCGACGATTTTATCTTTAAAAATACTTTTCTGATTTTGATCACTTTTGAGGCTTGCTGAAGCCTTAGGTGTAATTTGTTGAGCTGCTACAGAAATTTGTTGAGTTTCTACAGAAATTTGCTGAAGATTTTTGTTAGATTTTACTCTACTCAGAGATTCAATAATATTTAACTCATGAATTAATTCCCAATTGGGATTTTCAATCGTTTTAATGAATTCAGGCGCAATATATTTCTCATTGTCATATTCGCGAATGTGCCCAACTACATCTATAATATCTCCTATTTGAAAATCTTCAAAGATTTTAATGTCATCTTTCCAAGCTTTTAACCTAATAGTTTCTGTGCCATCATCTACAGTTAATGATGCTTGAGGCGTCCGATCGGATTTTGATTCACTATCTGCAGGACTTACCCATTTCCTTACAATTGTCCCTAGAATATGCACTCGGGAAACATGAACCCCCCAAGTGGTCTCAAGATAATTTTTGCCATCGGCTTTTACGTAGGTTCCTGAAAGAATATGGTTGATATTCAGCTTTATAGCAATGGCACGTTCGAAACTTTTAGACGGTTCGGAATTCATAGTAATCACATTATTTTTTATAATAAGAGAAGAATTAAAATATAAAGGAACATTGAGAGTTAAATTAAAAATTTTAAAATTTTATGGTTTTAAATATTACTTTGAAATTTGAAATTAAAATTTTTCAGGTGACAAACAACTTGATTCATTCTATTTATGTAATCCGTGGCGATGGGAAAACATTATACCGGAAAACTTATGGCGCTATCAAAGTTGACGAAAGCCTCGTTTCAGTTTTTCTTTCGGCGTTAACCTCTTTTACGGGAGCTATGCCTGATGGGGCAATAAAATCAGTCGTAAGTGGTCGATTAAAATTCGTTTATACGGTGGATAATAAGCGAGATCTTATCCATGTATTCTGCGCTGATATGGAAGATGACGAACTTGGATTACACCAACGAGTCAAGCGCGTGCGAGATGTTTTTGCCGAGGAATTGTATCAGAAATTGGCGACTTGGGACGGGCAATCAAAAGATATTTGGAATGACTTTGAGGCATCCGTTGAAAAAATTTTAAGTGGAATTATTAAGATCGCTCTGGTAGGGTTCGGTGGCGTCGGTAAAACTACAGTTCTCAATTTAATGCGGGGCACTGATATACCTATTGAATATAATCCAACGATTGCTGTAGATGTGAAAAAACTCGATGTTTCAGCGACATACGAGGTAATTATTTGGGACTTTGCAGGGCAGGAACGCTATACACCCCTATGGACCTTTCTGTTGCGGGGCACAAATATTGTGTTGTTAGTTACTGATAGCACAGTAGAAAATGTGGTCAGTACAAAACGGGTCTATTTGAATGTCATTAAAAAACGGAAAACAGAGTTATTAACCTATTGCCTTTGCAATAAGCAGGATATGCCGCGGGCTATGAAACCGAAATTAGTGGAGCGAATCCTTAATGTACCCTGTTATCCGATGGTAGCAATTAACCCAACATTCCGGGAAGAGTTAATGAACCT
>Ga0315277_10002806_pt1 | contig 23977 bp, 17 predicted proteins | sample YL17G05_15_MG_FD_203695 | JGI IMG/M metagenome (GOLD analysis project Ga0315277, IMG submission 203695) | Sediment microbial communities from Yellowstone Lake, YNP, Wyoming, USA - YL17G05_15 | ecosystem: Environmental > Aquatic > Freshwater > Lake > Sediment | place: USA: Wyoming | collected... | reverse complement strand
CGCGAATGCCACCAACTTCACATGGCGATTGCCTATTATCGGCATCAATACGACGACGATCAGCGGCATCTCGACTCTTACACCTGGGCAGGAAATCACACTTGAGGGGACTTATCTCGTCGAAGCTCCAATACGGTACATGGGTGCGTTCATCGAACCACGGTTTTTCGACCAGTATGACGAGGGTAACGTCGTGATCGCCTATCCATTCATTGGATTCGTCATGACATACGATGTCAACCAGCTGCAGTTCAACATCCTCCCGAGGGCCGACCGGCGTTTCGGTCCTCTGGTGCTCGCGTGGCGAGACGCAACCGAGGTGCTTCTCAATGGCCACCGGTACTTGGAAGAGACCGTTCATATGAAGAATATTGGCACGACGACAGCATACAACGTTGATCCACAAGATTTCTTGCCGCCGGCTTCCGAGAACTTCACGGTAAAATCGGGATCGACCAACCCCAGTTCCTTCGCGCTGCTCCCGCCAGAAATGGAGTACACGTTCACCTACATCGTCCAGCTTCCCGATGGCTCCTCGACGACATTACCGATCAGCTATCTCATGGTGTATTACGACGTTTCCACGGGATATCAGTGGTACGACCAAGAAATCTTGAGCTCGATCGAGACGCACGACGCCGCGGTTCCGATCCCGGGCATACAACCGAGCGTTGTCTGGACCTTGGCGATCTTGCTCGCGGGCGTCGCCGCATTCGCGATCATCGTGTTGCTCTTGCTGCTCCAGGAAAAGGGAAAGATCAAGCTACCGAAGTTGAAGCTAAGCAGACGCATCTGAATGCTATAAATCTTTTTTTTTACTACTTCTTTCCAAAACGCTCGGTCCATTCACGCGCCTTGGCATCGAACGCGTGATAGTCGTGCCACAGCTGTTCCAACGCGTCTTCATTTAAAGAATCAAGGCTTGTCCAGTACGGGGGGACCATGTGGACGAGACCAACTATAGATTGAATCACGTCCGTCAACGTGCGTTCCTGGTTCCAGCCGAAAGGTCGCACGCCGGAATTGCTGGCAAGCGGCTTTTGATCCAAGAAGATGCCGAGTTGAACGTTATATCGGCGATCTTCCTTCTCGTCGATGAGCGGGTGCCACATGGGCGTGTTGCAATGGACGACAGGAGGATACTCCGGATATTCCAGCGTTATGTAGATCGTGAACGTGAACGAACCGCCCTCAAATGGCGTACCTTCCTTGCCTTCCACGACGACCTGGAAACTCCGGTTGGGGAAAGGACCTGAAAAAGTAAAATCGCCCAAGGCACCGATCTGCACGTAATCGTTGAGCTTGAATGCTTCCACAATGCGCTCGTAATCGATTTCTTCTCGCATATTATCCAACTTCGCGGGAAACTGCGGATTGGCATAGCTCGCAGTAATCGTATATGTTTCGGTCTCATCCTACGCTTTTTTAATTTTTCACGCACGATCACTTTCATGTAATTCCCTAGAGCAAGATGATGAAATGAAGCTCAAACTTCGCATGAGTGGAGTACCTCCGTCTCGAAGTACTTGGACGATAACCATCGACCCGAAGACCACGTTCGAGGAATTGAGGAAATATATCAATGATATGTATTTTCTAGCCGACCATTTTATTCATTGCCAATTTATCTTCAAAACACATATTTTGCCTGCAAAATTCACGATACAACACATCATAAACGAAGGATTCGACCTGGAAAAAGAGGCGTTAATGATCCAGGCCGTGGGCGAGCGATTCGATCTCCGGCGGGAGCCAGAAATCCCTGATAATCCATCTGATGCGAAATATATCTCTGCTCTTGCAAAAGATCTCGAAATGGGCACCACGGGTTACCGCGAGGAGGCGGCCATTCGCCTGGGAAATTCAGGAAACAAATTAGCGGCCGGGCCACTCATCAGTGCCTTGAATGACGAGTATCCCGTGTTGCGGTTCCTCGCGGCGGAGGTTCTGGGAAAGTTGCGGGACCCGCAATCGGTCGAACCGCTCTTACACCTGCTCGACGACCGGAATCCAGATGTTTGCCGAGCCGCTATCCGCGCGCTGGAACAGATTGGCGACGCGCACGTATGCAGCCTCCTTGTCCAAAAGTTGTGCGATAAGCATTTCATCATCAAGCAAGCAGCGAAAGCGGCGCTTGTTCAGCTCGGGTGGAAACCAGCTTCGCCGAGCGAGCAAATCTTGGCCATGATCGTGCAGGAAAAATTCGAACCGACCATCCTACCGGGCGATCAAGAACTCAACGCGTTAAAAACAAGCTTTCGCGAGGGAGACTCGGAAACCCGGGCAGTCATCGTGAAGTTCATCGATGCATACCATTATTCCCTGGCTATCGATATTCTGCAAGAAGCGAGCAACGATCGCAATATCGGGGTTCGAGACTTGGCACAAAAAGCCCTTGAAAAAATGTAGCGAAAAGCCTTTACTTGTTAAAGCGTGTTGTTTCGACCCAGCGACAGATTATCGACCTTTTAACACGATGCATCGCGTGGAGCTCGCTCCATTGCTTTTATATATTATATCTATGCCTATGGCAAGCAACTGCGCAATTCCCTCGTTTCCCGTGGCTCGCATGAAAAAAATGCGTAAGGTTATGCATGTAGTGCCATTGTCCTTTGTTCGTGAATCTTTGAATTTCAAGGAGGGCGACATTCCTAAGTCATTTGCTTTCCTTTTTTGAAAAATCCTTTAAGAAATCGAGGTTTTTCACGTCTTCGTAATCTTTACCTATTAAAAATGCCGCGATGATGATGTATGAAATGCCAAGGATGCGATCAAAGAAATCGGAAACCAGGATCAACGTCACGCCGATCAACAGCCACACCGTCGCCATAAGTGATTCGTGAATCCTGCGCCCGCTCACGAACACGCGTGAGATCGAGCCTTTATACATGTCAAGAACTCTCGGGATGCTCAAGATCAAATATAATGCAAGCATAATAACGTCCAAATTAACCAAGAATTCGATGAACGAGCTAATCCATGCATCATTGTAAAAAAGATTGAACAAATCGCCAAAATCGATGAAAGGATAGAGGCCGTTGTACTTGATGGTGTTCAGCGTACCCATTATCGTGGTACCAACGATTATTGCAGCGGTGAAGGCCATCCACGGGATGCTTCGCTTGGGGCGCCCATCCACCTTTGGCTTTTTCCGCAACTTACCGAGCACCGTCGCGAGGAAGCAGCATCCCATGAAAAGAAGTATCGAGTTTCGGAAATGATGCACGAATCCCCACGGGATCGGCAAGACATTGTAATAATACAAAAACCGGATGCACAAGTAGATGATATAAAGAATGATCGACGCGAGCACGGTTCCGATGTAGATTGTAAAAGATTTGTTCCGCACCGCGCCACGGGAAGCATCTTGCAATTTAATACTCGTATGCATGCACCTTTATGTCGACTACATCTTTCTTGCCTTCTAGATTCTTTAGTTTTATTCCAAAAACGAACATTATTCTGGGAAGATCGGATAGAAGCTTTCGATAACAATTCTTATGGGCTTACGATGCTTATCTCGCGCATTCCCTCATGCCAGATTCGATTCCCTCCGCGTCTCCGGTTCAATCCGACGTCGCAAACACCCGTGCGTACCGGTTTTGGCCAGTCTACGCTGTTGCATTTGTCCGCACGTTTTCCTATGCCGTGTATGGCTTGGCGCTGCCAAATTACTTGATTTACTTCCAACACGTCCCCGCGGACTTTTTAGGCCTCATCGTGTCCATCATCAACTTAACCTTCATTTTCGGACCGTTGATCGCGCTTCCAGTGACGAGACGCATCGGGGTAAAGAATGCCGTGATATTCTCATCGACATTCTCGGTTGCTCTGGTAGGAATGCAAATGCTCTTTCTCGATCCAATATCATTGATCATTCTCCGGGGGCTCGATGGCATCGCGATCGGATTCTTTTGGCCAAATCTACAAATGGAGGTTTCCAATTGGCAACGCATCGCACCAAAAAACCGTGCTGACCGGTTTTTTCAAACATATGGACTGAGTTGGAATACCGGCATCATTCTCGGCGACCTCGTCGGATACATCATCGTGTTTGCAGGGGAAGGGAATGAATTTGCAGCGCTGTGTTTCTCGTGGGTGGCCATGATAACCATGATCCCTTGCGCTGCTGCCCTTGAAAAACCCGGCACGAGCTTGGCCTTTGGCGGTACCCACGGAATCGCCATCATCTCGGCAAGCCAACATCATACTGCGTCTTCAGGAAAACGGGATGAAAATGCAGACCGTGACAAGAACATCGATAAAATCGTTGATAAGGATCGTGCATTACTTCTAGCATTTCCAGCGTTGTTTTACCTGGTGGGAACGCTGATATATGCCTATATGAAATCGTTCTATCCATTCGTGTATCCATTAGCACTCAACGACGCCGGAATTGCATCGTATTGGGTGTACTTGGTAACGTTCCTTCATCAAGCCGTGCAAATGTGGGCCATTTTCTCGTGGAGCCGGAAATCCGTGAAGTCGGGATTTAACACGTGGCTCGTGGCAATGGTGGCGACCATCACGTTTTTAGGGCTTTCCTGGGCTTTCCCCGACGTGATTACCTTGACGATCGCCTTCGTGTCCAACGGCATCCTGTCCGGTTGGCTCTACAACTTCACGTCGAAGATAATGCTGGAATATGGCGCCGCCAAGAAATCGCTGAAATACGCGACCTTTTACGAGTTTTTTAACGGCATAGGATTTGCGAGCTCTCCGATCGTGGCCGGAATGATCATGTCGTTAGCGTCGTGGTTAAACTATCCAGTGACACTGCTGATCGTCGCAATGTCGCTTGGTATCCTTTTGTCATTGGGCACCGCGGCAATGAAATACGTGAAAAAGAGCAAAGAATAGCATGTCTCAGAGTTTTTTCTTCATTAACAGGGAACCCTCCTCGTAAAAAGGCACGAGAATTCCCTTGTTGATCGACAAGATTTCATGCTTATTGGACGAATAGATCACGAAACCCATCTTCTCATAGAATTTTCGAGCCCAGGTTGCTTTTTCATGAACAAATAACCGGAGGTCCTTTTTCTTGGAATCAATTGCATGCTGCTCAAGGAACTTCATCAAGAACGGTCCATAACCTTTTCGTTGAAAATTATTTTTGATATAGAAATAGCCGATGTACGCGAAAGTGCCGAGAACCTGGAAGGAACCAGCCCCGATGAATTGCCCCGTGCTATCATCGCGCAAGAGATAGAACTCCCGGATCTTGAAATTCCGCTCGACCCAGGCATCGCCCACCTGGTGCTCGCTCATGTCTCGGGGATCGGAGATGCTCTTGTACAGGTCGTAATTGCTGTTAATGCAAGCTCGCACTTCATCCATCATTTCGCGCGTCGCTCGTACAACAGATAAGTCCATGGTCGTGGAGTGGCATGGCGCGATCCATATGAATTTTCCGGGTCTCCTACAAGGAAATCAACGGCATTCTCATTGCTCTTAACCAAGAGCACGATGGTAGAAAAAAAAATAGCTTAGGCGCGAAGGATGGCATCTTGGGTCGACTTCAAGAGGCGCGTGATCTTCTCGGCTCGGGTAAAATACTCCATGGCCATCTCGTGATCCCCAAGATCGCTGCAAAGAATCGAAATCTCGCGGAATAACCGTGCCGCGGACCGCAAGTCACCACTGAACAAAGCTTTCTTTGCCTCATCCAAGAAAACGCGCCGCTTCGCCTTGAGGTTTTCCGGATTCGGTTCATGATGTGTTTGTACACTGTTAGATAGCATTAACGTTCACCTTTTTGCTTTGCGTCGTGATCCGAGCCCGTTTTCCCGAGCATCACGGGTTCTAATAAAGTTCTTAACCCTTGAATGCAGTGCTCGACTGGAAGCAGACTCGTCAATTTTCGGTTAATTTCCCGAGATAATTAAGAAAATTTTTACCTAAAAGGTTTATCATCAATTTAATTGATAAAATGTCATGGATCACCGAGATTTTCATCGTTTTTATCTTGACACCCTTGTTTATACGAAAATGTCATTACATGATTTAGAACCGTGATCGTTATCATTGCGCGAAGACCCGTATCCCTTGAACGACACACTTAAAGGCGTTCTCGTGGCATTTTGAATCATGACCCTTGATCAAACCTTTCGTTTTCTCGATCTCGATGCAGAAACAGAGCTACACGGCATCGAAGCCTTCTTTCCTGCGTGGAATGCTGGCGAGCACGTCGCGTTTTTTTCCCCGCATGACGACGATGCAATGCTCGGTGCCGGTTATTTGATGCTTGCGGCTCAAGCTGCTGGTGCCGTGGCACATCTCGTGATTTTTCACAGGGGCAATGCGGGATACAGCAAACCAACCGACAAGGAAACGATCGTCGAGGTCAGAAAAAAAGAAACCGTGGCATCCTATCGAGGACTCGGGATTTCTCAAAACAACATCTTGCGGCTGGACTTGCCCGATTTCAGCGGCAACGCGTACTTGGGCATGTTCAAACCTGTTCAACCGGGCCAAGACCAATCCACTGGCACCTTCGAGCGATTGCTGGTGTTCTTGCGGAAATCCAAGGTATCGAGGCTCGTTTTTGCAAACGGGTTCAGGGAACACATCGATCACGCGGCCGTTGCGCAATCCGCCATCCTTTATGGGCCGCAAGCCGGTGATCCCGTCGTCGTCGATTGGGCGGAACCTTGGACTATCCAGTCCTTTATCGAGTATTCCGTCTGGGGAAATTTCGACCCCGTGGAATCCATCCGGCGCTCGGCGGAAAAGAATCATCTCCCGGCGAATAGGGCCATCATTGCCAATGAAGCCGCTGAACAGAAGATCCAAAGCGCGCTGCAACAGTTCCACTCCCAGCAAGCTATCATAAAGGGAATCCTGGAGAACCGGAAGGAACGAAAAATCGACCAGGGCTACTTGGAACTGTATATGCAGGTGGACCCACGACCAAAACTCGATTACAACCCGTACAAGCAATCGATCAACCACATCTTGAAAAAAAAGAAATGAGTTCACGATTTCCTTTTATTTCATGCCCTTTCCGATGAGGTCTTGTACCCGTATGGGCAATTCGTTCAAGCATTCCACCCGGGTTCCCCATTTTCCCAGCGTGTTTTCAACGACGATATAATCGAACCCGGGAATCACCACGTCGTTCCACGTGTCGCCGATGCCTCGAAGGGCAACATCGAGCATCGTGACGATTTGCTCGCCGAGTATTTCCTCGGAATCTAGCGTTATCGCTCCATAAAACTCTTGGCATTCCGTGTATCCCGCGTTGTGGGTGCCCGTGTATGGCTTTAACTTTTCAAGGTCGATCTTCTTTCCCACCCGTTTCGACACTTCCTTGCTGTAGGACTTGAAAAAATCGACCAGTGCCTTTTCTTGTAATTTCGCGGGCAATTTCTTTTGCGCGACCTCGACGTAAGAATCATAGCCAACCTTATATGCTTTTTCGATGAAATCGAACCAGTATCGCTGGTCAGGAGTCCACTCCGCTTCGATCACGCCAGCGATGATGGAACGGCGACAACACGCGGCAAGGCCATCACGCTTCGGGGAGACCCCGAGGTGCACCCAATCGCCCTTGTTGATGCGGCGGTTCAGTGCAAGCCCAATAAGGGTGCGATTTGCTTCGTTGGCACCAAGGATGACCTTGAAGCCCATGCCTTCCGCGCCGAGCATTGAACACGTGTAATAGGCCCAAGCAGCAACTTCCGTCTCCAGCATACCAGGCTTGATGACAGCGAGCATCGCGCGCATCATAGCATCAGATATCAACGACGCATCTTTTATCAATGCCAGTTCCATGTCGGACTTGATATATTTGACCTTATAATAGATATCTTGCTCATCGACGACGTTGTCCTTTCCAAAAAGCCGCTCGAGGTACGCCACGACGCTCGCGGGAAGGATCTGGCGTGGCGTGAGCAGGGCGATCTTCTTGATATCCTTCAGCTTCTTCCCGGCAGCGGCCTCGATCACGTCTTCGAGCTTCTCGGCCTTGATCGGGTATTTTTCGTCCGCAAGCTGCAGCATCTCGACCTTGTGCACCTTCGATCGTGATCGTGCCGGCGATAATTGCTCGACGACATAACCACCTTCGAGCCCTGCGACAACGTGAAATCCGGTGGGACCGATAATGCCAGCTATCTGTTCAATTGATATATTAATGTTACCCGCCAGGTACGGCACGTCGCCGGAATAGTGCTCGTCGGAAAAAACGAGGCCAGCCAAATACGCCTTATTCTTCAGACCGGTTATGACCTTTTGTTGACGAGCTACGAATTCCTCAGTAGTTACTTGCTTTGAGGGATCGACCAGTTTCTTGTAATGGGCAATGATGCTGGCGACTTTCTCGAAATCCTTTTTCATTTCGACGATTGAATTCTCTTGCATGATCCGACATGTGTATTATCTCCTTTTATATAAATAAATTGCCCGAGAAGGCCATCCGGCCATGCAATCCTTGGATTTGCCGTGTATTTAACCTCGATTTTAAAAATACAGCCCCGATCAAATCCAGCTTGATTATAAGCAGATGATTAATGGCCAGATAATGCTTCAAATCTTCAGCATTGCTCGTTTTTATTCTAAAAGCATCGCCAGATGGAGTCACGTGCATCTTTATATAATAATTCTGCATAACGGTTGCTGAACACGTTTCCGAGGAGAATGAACCATGGTCGACGACGGTTTTTTTACCATCTTTGTAAAAGATGTCGAGAAGGTCATCAACGAGCATTTCAACGATGGCTCGATCATTGAAGTGAAGCACGTGCGGCGCGTGATGGGAATTCCATCGAAGAACCGCAGCAAGACCGCATTCGTCGCCAGGGCACTCGATACGCTGTCAGAAAATGGTTTCTTGGAATATCTCGATCAAAAAACGACGAAACGATACAAGAAACGCGTTGCTTTATAAGGTTTTCATTTCACGGGTGCTCGAAGGCAGTTACTCAAATCTTTACAGACTCCCAGCAGATTTGGCACTTTATCAAGCGATTGGCCACGCCTTGTATTTCGTCTTGAGTTAACATGCTCTTTCCCGAGCAATTTGGGCATTCTACCTCGAAGTTCATGGGTTTCTGGCACTTCTTGCAGTAATACGTGAGTTGTGCATCGAAATGTTTTACAATTGTAGCAGACCCGCAAGACGGGCATAATATCTTGATGGGCTGGATATCCTCCGCATCGGTTTCGCCAGATGTGGAGAAATCCCGTCGTTGAACTCGAAGAACGATTGGTGCTAAATTCGATTCACGGGTTTCCCCGGTATCAATCACGGGACCGGGAACGTTCGATTTCGCGCTAACGAACTCGGATCCGGCAGTCTCCAGGAGCGCTTCCTCCTTTTTAGAGGATCGCTCTTCAAGAATTATCGGCTCGTTCACGTCCATGTCGATATAATCGTTGGATACCGTGTTGCCACCATTTTCCGATCCTTCCAATTTTTGCATGCTTTCGCTATCGTTATCTTGGTTATTCACCTCATCCAGCTCCGGATTCGGGGTGACGAAGGGGGTAATATCCTCTTCTCCAGGAACGTTGGTATCGGGGACGATGTCCTCGAACGTGTCATCATTATCGCTGGTTGGAGTTTGCGTTCCCGGTGTTTCATCCGGTTCTGGACCAGCGGCCAAATCAGGTTCTGCTACTTGATCATCGGGGATCACCTGCGGTGGGGAGGGATTTTGCGGCGCAATGTATTGCGAGATATCGTACTGGGCTAATCTCATCCATTTGGGTGAACCGGGCAAGATGGGCGCTTGGGCGCTGGGCTCCCGGGGCGGTGTTGTTATCGATGATGTCGAGGCCGGCGGGTTATTTCGCGCTGCAAGCATAGGTTGCCCGACAAATGCAGATGGGGGCAAGGATTGAGGCCTGACTGGTAAAGCCGCGCCGCCCCCGCCTCCACCGCCTGAAAATGGATCAAAGGTATTAACTTGCCTGACAAAAGCAGATGGCGGAAGGAGGCCGGTCGGCACCGTGCTCATCGATGAGACCGGCTGCGATGGAAGGAGCACTTTCTTCACCTTGATCTTGTATGCAATGGCAACGGTGGAGACGGTCATGACGGAACCGAGCACGATGAATACCACCGTGAAAGAAAATGCTGGATCATTGATGATCGAGCTGCTCCGAACTGACAATACTGAGGAGGGAGTCTGGTAGGATAATGTGTCTTCTGCGATGCAATAGACCGAATATGAATGAGATCCGGCGCTTAAACGAGTGGTGTAAACGTAATAACAGCCGTCAGAGTACGTGGTGTCCCACGAGGACTCTTTCGACATCGTGTAAGTCCAGTCATCGATGTATAACACGATGTAAGACGGCATATAGTTGTCCGGGTGCGTGTAAAGTACCTTGAAGGTGAAATACGTGTTCGCATCTCCCGAACTCGGGGTCACGGAAAGGCTGGACAAGCTTGGCCCGGATGTTGAACTCACCCATGGCCCGCTTATGACCGCCGAGGTGACCTGGTTGGTCCCATCGGACGCGTAGAAATAGTAGGTATGGCTCGTTGCAGAGAGGCTCATTACATACTGGTATTCGCAACCGTCGGAATACGTGCTATCCCAAGAGTACGATTTCTGCATTACATAAGTCCATCCATCGATATTGACATAGATTGAAACGGGTGCAATGTTGCCAGGATGATAATACGTGACGTAATAATAAAACCAGGTGCTTGTATCGCCGCTGCTCGGCGTGACATACTCGTCAGAAAAATAGGGGCTTGAAGTGCTGCCCACGATCGGCCCGGATTGCGACGTGGTCGACGCCGTCAGGCTGCCATCGCTGGTTATGAACCAGAACGAGTGTGACCCTGTTGAAAGCGTCATTGAAGAGGAGACATACTGGCACCCGTCGACGTAATTCGTGTCAGACGCCCAATTTTTGGTCATAGAATAGGTGTATGAGTCTAACTTGAGGTTTACATAGGAGGGGGTATTGTTGTCGATGTCCGTGTACATGACTGAAAAAGTAAACCATGTTGACGTGGTGCCGCTCGTGGGGGTTACCGCTCCGGATTGCAGCGTCGGTGCATGGTTTCCTGATGGATTGCCCACGTATTTTACTGCTTGGATGATCATCGGCTTGAGAGCCGTGTTTTTCACGTTCGTTTCATCCCAGAAGAACACGACTGGCGCATAGCTCGCGGGTTCGTAAAGGGCGACTGTCCATTTGCCCGTGTCTCCATCGTTCACGGCGAGGACGGTGATCCGCGAATATTCAGAGACCCCGCTCATGCCCGTCGACTTCCATTGCGCATCGCCTGGGTTTCCGGCCACGAGTGCATTCACGGAATAATTGGCCGTGATGGCATGAGACCGGGACACACGAGTGTTCGTGGCCGTGTTGTATTCCCAATAGGTAGATTGCCCATTGCTCCCCGATGACACGCTCGGAAGGATGCCAAAATAGCACAGTGCACAAATGCTGCTATCGAACGCGATGATCGCCGTTCCAGTCATCCACGCGTTCCGTATCGCGGTCTGGCACGATGAAGATGGCGCGTTGTCGACCATGATGAACACGTCGTAATTCAGGAGGATCCCTCCCGATACTTGCGATGACGTGACCGATGTCGCGTTTGCACCTTCAGCGGCGAGAGCCGTGACCATCGACGAGTAATCGTTTTGCAATCCACCAGTAAAATACGTGGGATTCGATCCCTCGTTTAGAACCGCGACATCGATGCCCGAAAGTGCGGTGCCGGATGTCGAGATTCTGCTTGATGCCTCCCATGCCGGCGTCGCTTGGGCATTCTGTGCATAGATGAACTTCCCAGATGTTAGCAACAACAAGCTCATGGCTGAAAAACCCACGATCACGCATGTTATCCACTTCATTTTTTGCAGGTTTTTCATAATTGCCCACATCTTTGGAAATATTGCTTCATGATTCGGAAACGTGATTCCCGGCCATTGTATCTCCCCGCGTTCATCTCATGCAAAGCGGTTCGCATGCCTCGCTGCGTTTCGTGTCAAGAGAATAGGTACAACCTACTTCTATTGTACTTATGCGGATAATCATATTTAAGGTCATATCATCTGATGTTGGACAATTCATTTCAACGATCATGCGTTTCAAGGAATTGCAGTTGGGGGAAATGAAAAACGGTGGTAAAAGAATTCAGAATTTTCCGATCAAGTTCGGTTCCATCACGACCCGGGCAGTTTCGAGCAAGAAATTGTCCAGCACATCCCGTAACGGAACCATTTCTTCCAAAATGCGCGTTACGATGTCTTTTACCTTTTCCTTGCTTGATCCGATGAAGGTCCTGGCATTGGCGATGAATCTGTCGATTTTTTCGATGCCCGGGGGGTTCTTTTCGCCATTCTTGCTCGCGATCAATTGGCGGGAAAATGAAGCGATTTCTGCAGGAAATTCCTCTTCTTTTTTCGGGAATACTGTTCCAAAATTTGTTTTTTCAATCAATTCTATGAGGTCTTCGATTTTTAACGAGATATCTTTCAACAGAGAGACGTTCTTCTTGATATAATCGAGGGGTTTTCCGAACCTCAAGGCGAGCTCGACGGATACCTCCTCGTCGTACATAACTTTCTCGTAGAGTTCCTTCGTTTTATATTTGCACAACTCGAACTCCTGTGATAGACGCTCCAGGTCCTTGATCGTGGACTTGATTTCATTCAAAGGTGGAAGATCTTCTTGATCAAAAAGATGCTCGATATCCTTGGCAAAGATAAATAATTGTACCTTGAGACGCTGCAATTTTAACCCGTGTATGATGTTCGAGGCGATATTTTTACCCGTGCTTGAATCTTGAAGCACTTTTTCCCAGTCATCAATGGATTGACCGAGCATCGCATCGATGGTACCGAGCCCAGCGGCTTTTTGGGGCAAGGTCGTGCTTTCCATGAGCCGGGGAAACGCGAGGGCGTGCTTCTTGACGTGCCCCTCCTGAATGCCAAAAACACTGCGGAGCAGCACGCTCCCAAATCCGGAAAGCTCGTCTTTAGAATACGGCTTCTTGCCCACGTTCCATGAACTTTCAGCGAAAAACAACGTGGCAAGAATGCTCGTCTCGATCGGGGCCCTGCAACCAGCCCAATTCGTCGCCAGCGAGCCGACATTCCCGCCGGATGTCTGAACGAGCGCTTTGTTCAATTCGTAAATGTTTTGAATCCGGATGTCATAATTGGGAAGGGCATACTGGAAATCGCTGTTCACGGAGCTCGCGACAAGAACCTTGAACCCCATGGTCTTGAACATCGAGATGTCTTTTGAGAAATCCGCGGGATTGTGGTCCTTCCCGTACATCCAGTACACGACGACGACATCCTTGTCCATCTCATCCAGGCATGCCGGATATTTCAGCAAATAATCGTGCCACATCATCGGTATTTTCCCGAAGCCTTTCACGATTTTTGCCACGCGGTTCATGTGCATGACGTACAACTTGCTCTTGCCTCGAATCTCGTCGCCATCACCCTGCTCCTTGATGAATGCCTTGCATTTCTTGCACGTGCCGAGGGTATAAACTTCATCCCCGCCGATATGGATGTATCGAGATGAAGGATGGTAGCTCACCAGGTCGGCAATCAAGTCCTGGATCAGCGGCATCGTTTCGTCGTGCAAGGCGCAGATATCCAAGGTGTGTTCTAAGCCCTCTTCGGCGTCCTTGCTTTCCTTCAAATGCTGGTATTTTTCATGCTTTAGCACGAATTCCAGGTGACCGTACGTCTGCACGAGAGGAATAGACTCGATTCCATAAACGTGGCACAGTTCCAGGAGCTCGACTGTTTCTTGGTGGTTGAACGCCAGGGGGTGCTTGATCTCCGGTCGTTTCTTGTACGGAAACTTATCTTCCCATTCCCAGACAATGGCATTTATTTTGAACCTGGCTAAAAACCGCATGTAATCCTTCAAGTAATCGAGGGAATGAAGCTGGTGTTTCAAGTCGAGATGAACTGCACGCATTTCAAGATCCGGCTGATCATGGACGCGGAAGGAAGGAATGAAAAGCTCGTTTTTCTTCGTTTCTTCATCTTTTACCAAGCGGAATGATTCACCGGCTTGTTGAAACGTCAGCACGCCGTTGAAGAAACCGCGCATGGTTCGTGACGCTATAAAAATTGAATCCGCGGCCACGTCCAGCGCATATCCTTCCCCGTCAAGTCGTTCCAAGGCCTTGGTAAATATCTCAGGAAATTCGGGGCTTAATTCCACCCTTGATGTCATATACAAGAATAACCCGTTTTCGTACTCTTCCTTGAAATCCCGGTCCCGGATGGCCGTGATTTTCATGTTGATTTTAAAATTCCGCCACAAGAATCCGAATAAATGCATCACGTGATCTTGAACCTTCGCCTTGTTCACGAAAACATTTAGGCCCTCGTGAAGGTGGAACGAATCATTGCCCGGGAAATATTCTTTGGGTTTTGGTAAAAATGCCAAATTCATGGTTTCAATTTGGCGAGGATAGCACTTAATTCTTTCGTTAACGAATTCAATGAAGGTCATCATCGGGATATCTTCTATTTTTTAACTATAAGAGCAAAGATAAACCGCGTTTCATCATCGATGCAAAATGTGAAAAATAAAAGGAGCCTTCGTGCACGCGCATCGATTTTGCTTTGGTGACGGTAACCTTTTTAAAAAAAGAGGATGATAATGTTATATATACTAGAAATTAAAAGATTCTTCAACCATATTAGATCTATTATCTAATCTAGAGATATCAAGGAGTTTTCATCGAACATAAGGAGTAATGATAAACATGAAATTTATTAAAGGCTTTTTAGTCAGCATCGCGCTTTACGTTGGCTTGTCGATCCTCTTTCAAGGCTTGGCGATAGTCGGTGCGGGAGGGGCATTTGAAAGTCTTTTCTTGGGGTTGGATTCAATCTCAAGGCTATTATATGCCTATCTCGCAGACCCGGCGCTCACGACGGTTTTCCGTGCAACCGTGCTTTATATCGCTGCACCAACTGATTGGAGCATCTTGATGGCGATCCTCGGGAGCGTGCTTCCAATAGCCTTGGCCGCGGTGCTTGGCTCTTTGGCAGAACGAAAATCGGGCAGCGTGAAGTACATCTTCTTGTCCACGTTTCTGGGCTTGATGGTCATAGCTGCTGTCGGCATCATCTTGCAAGTCTTGAATTGGCCGGCTTTGGGCGTAACGTTGACAACGAACCACTATGAACACTGGGAGTGGTTCTTGCCTGGCGCGTTAATCATGACAGCGTTAAATGCGTTTGTCTGGTGCGCGATCGGGTTATTCATCACGAGCAAGGGTTGGGGGTAAAAAGAGGCGAAGAATCATGAAGCGCATCGCACAAATCTTGATCACCATCGTCGCATTCCTCGCGTCAGCTATAGCGTTTGATTTCATAGCTGCCTTGTTGGTTGGGGATAATATTGCCGGCGCGTTTTTGAGTGCATTTCCAGGCCAGGCGCAATTGACATATTTGGACCGTTATATTGGCTTCATGTCATCCGACACGTTAGGTTGGTTCACGTATATCACGCTTGGTGTCACGCAGGACCTCGAGATCATTGCGGGGGGAGTTACTGTAATAGGACCCTTGTTAATGTATACACCTGCTATAAGCTTGCCAGGAGCTACACCCCAAGGATTAATCCCAATAATGATGGAATACCACCCGTGGAGCTCAACGCCTGTTTACTTCATGCCAGCTCTTGCATGGCTGCTCAAGTTGATAGGGCCATTCATCGTGACCGGCATCGTCGGTGGTGCCGTGGCGAAGGCGAAGAAGGATGCAATGGGAAACACGTTTTTGGCATTTCTGGTCATTGCCATCGCGGGCATCGTCCTGAACATCGTCCACGTGTACATGAACTGGATCTCAGTGGCATGGAAATTCTCGGCGACGCTCACCCAAAATCCGGCATACGTCTACTTCTGGGGGATCTATGGAATCCTTACACCAGATATGCTCGGATACATCATTGGCACCAGCATTGTTGCGCTGGTGTTCGCAGTCATCAATGGGCTGATCATTTCCATCATTTCTGTCATAGTCGCCCGGAAGAAGTAGACGCGGTTACTTTTTTCTATCTTTTTCTATTATTCCTTGTTTTAAACACGTAACGGCATCTCCGTCATTCAAGCCTTGGATATTTCACGAAGACGAAGGTCAGGTGCCGGGCCGTGTCCGGGATTCTCGTGCGCATGTGCTGGTTTATCGGTTGCCCGGGATGGATTATCACGCGCAATTCCTTTTCCCCGCTTGCGTCCTTGAAAATCCGGACGGGATCCTCTATCCGTTCCCACTGTGGCGAGCGGAGGTTTTGCTGGTGCCAGCTCTGGGGAATCTTGAGCTTGATAGTTAACTCCAGGGGCACCGGAGAATCGCATTGAAATGTGAGCTGGACCGCATGTGCACCGGTCGCGATGCCAGCAGCCGCAATATCAAACGGGGCGAATGGTGTCATAGCGGTGATGAGCAGGTATGCAGCACCGGGCGAGGTGTATTGGTTATTGGAAAGAATCGGAAGTTTGCCGTTCCACGTGCCAGAACCACCCTGGAAGACGCATGCTTTCTCATTTTGGACGAAGACTTGTATGTCAACCGTAACCTCGCTGCGAGTTTCAGTGCTCAATGCCCGGCTTTCGATGACCAGATCCAGCACTTCGTCGATCTTCGCGCCTGAAATGTCTGAAAACCGCAAAAAACCGTGCGGGTGCATACTCATCGGTTTTTGCCGCGTCGGGAGTACCTGGAGCCGCACATCTTGGATAAACCTGTTCGTGTCCCTATACGCGTGGCCTTTATTCGGGATCCAGCATAACGTCCGTTTCGGGTGCTTGGCATCAAATGCCATGATGCAATAATCTTTTTGGGCAAACTCATCAAGCACGTCCTTGAAAATCTCATTGCATTTAATGGCTGCTGGGATGTCCTTTGAAATCCAGATGAAATGTTCGTAACTATCCCTGATACGGTCGAACTGGTCCTCGATATATAAGGGAATTGACTGCCCCCTCGTGAAGACGAGTTGCCGCAGCACCTCAACGGCATGCGCGCGGCTTACCAAGTCATACACAATCGCGCAGTTATCTCCATGAACAGAATCCATACCAATATCTTGGATGATCTTCCGCCAATACTCCCCTTTTTTCATACTCTGAAATGCCGTAGCCAAGCTTTCATCAACGGGATTCAATTGAACGGAATTAACTCTTATCGAAATCACGATTTCCTGCAAACCCTCGTACCGGACGAGCTCAATTCCATCTTGCTTCACCGCGCACAGGAGTTTCCCTGCTCGTCTTACCATGCGGAACGAGTAAACGTGATTTCCTACGGGATACTCATCGATCGACACGGATTCTATTTTTTCTGGGCAATAAGGCGTGAACCGGATCGAGTCCGGCGCGAACCGGATGCCGAGCAGGTATTGCATAACGCCTTCGATGATTGCCATTGAATCCCACAGCCGGCGGCGCTCGGTACCCCACGACGGATCGAAAATGTCATGGATTTCATTAACAGCACCAGTGCAGTTAACGAAGTTTAATATCCCCTCCAAGATTTCGTCTCCGGCCTTTCTCGCATTCAATTTTCCAATAGCTTCGAGGAAATGGCCAGGTGTGTTACCTGTCATCGCCGTCGTCGCGGAATGCGACCGGACAATGCTGCCACCACCATCAACGTGGACGCGGCAAGCCTGCCAGCAATCGAGCACGCCGTTCAAGGCGATTTTACGCAATTCGGGGGAATCATCGAAGAGGCCATGGATGAACGGCATCGAGAGGGGGATGGTCACGGCACTTTCATCGAGCATGCCATCATCGTCACGGGCGACGGCAAACCGGTTTTTTTTCTTAATCACGAGCTTTTCCTCGATCGCCCGGCGTACATTCCCGGCCAATTCATCCACGAACTTCAACGCGCTGGATTCAAGCAGGTCCGAAAACCATTGCTGCACGGCGAGTAGAGCGGACAAGCACAGCAAGGAGTTATCGAGGACTACCCCGGTTTCAACCACCTCGCATGCCCAAATCCAGGTCTCGTCGCTGTTCAATGGAAACAGATAATCTGGCGTGTGCTTGGCCTCGCGTACCACGGTCGTGATGAGTTCTCGCACCGAATCTCGTGGTAACTGGTTGAATAGCTGCGGGGCCCATTTTCGCAGTTCAGCGAGCATCAAGATGAAGTACCAAGGTAATTCCACGGGAACCTCGCAACCAGGATTGGACGGATTGGATGAATTCAATCCATAACTGTTGGCGAAACGCTTGCCATTTTTTTGCCATGCTTCGAGAAAAAACCGCGCATTGTTCAGCCCGGCATCGTGATATCCCGCGTGGTGGAATGCCTTCTGTATCCAGTAGTTATCCCTTGTCCAGGCACGGCCGTGTGAATAGTACACGGATCCCGTGTGGATTCCTTTTTCACTGATATGGCAACTCGCCATGCTGATAATGGAATCGACGAGATCCTCGAGTAGGGTATTGGAGGACTTGAATTTGACCCGCAACAGATCTTGTGTCCACGCGTGTTCAGTTCGCTGGAGGGCGTCGATGATGGTACTAGGTTTCATTTCGCAAAGGATCGAATCGTGCATCCCCACGGGACCTGACGGAACGAAAGCAATGTAAAAGACAAGTTCCTCATACGAGACCATGTTTCCCAGGTGCACGCTGCAAATCACGCAGCCGGCATTGCTGCCAACTCCATCGTGATCAGCAATGCCCACGGGATCGATTCTTTCCGGTCTTTCGTTAAAGCCCCGGACAAGCATACACCCCGGATTGCTCTCATCCACGAAACGCATGAAAAATCGCGCGTTATCTCTGGTTTCCTTGATAGTCATGGTGCTCGTGCTTGGATCCAGTTCCCATGACCAGGAACTGGCACGATTTTCGAGGGTAATGCTCAAGACCAGGTTCTCGATCCTCGTGGAACTGGTGTTTTTCACCGAAATGACGCGGTACAGGACAGCATCGTCTGGGTTCCGAGGGCAAAAATCGATCGTGGATAACTTTACATGGCTCGTGCCAAAATGTGTCGAGATGATCGCCGTGTTTTTAACCCGCCGTGATTCTTGCCATGGCATTTCATTCGGCGCCGCGCGGAACTGCTGGCCATCCACATTATAGGAGACATCAAAATCCTGGACTTTATATACAGCGGGCAAGTTTTGCAGATGCGCCGTCGCCTTGTCCGGGCCGACGAGAAGCGAGAGATTTGCGAGATTTATCTCCTTGATGAATGGGATATCATTCCGATCGCTCGTGTAGAAATGATTAATGTGCTCTGCATCCATCAGCGGAACGCCAATCGCAGCGAACATCCGGCTGTTTCCCAGCGTGAACCCATCCGGTGCTTTTGAAATCCACCGGTTTCCGTCCCGGATGGAATTTTTCGGGCGTTCGCTTGAGTCAGGCAATGCATATGCAAAATATGATGAAAATTCCTTGTCCTTTAACCATTCGTCAACGGAGAACATTGTTTATGCAACCTGAAACCGATGCACCGGATTATATTGCCTCGATCATCAAATGTATTATATCTGGTTGGTGACGTCAAGGCTTCTTAACGCTTTTGGTTAGAACGGGTGTCCTTCGACAATACAAATGCCCTCGCGTTATTTAATGTATAAATAAATCAGACGAAAGATAGATTTAACGTGTGTTAAGTGTTCTAGGGTTGGAGCTACATGGGTGAAAAAGACCAAAAAGGCCAGAAAATCCAAAAAGACCTCGAAACCTTGGCAAAAACACCAGATGACGTAGTGAAATGGTCTGAGGTTGCCAAGAGTTTGAACCCGAGCAATAGACAATCTTTTATCACGTTTCTCCAACAAAATCCACCCGCGTTAAAAAAGTTCGTCAATTTAATGGAATCGGACCCAAAAATGGTCGCGTCATTCAAGATATCCTTGAATGAAATGGATTCCCTGGAACCTTATATAGAAAACTTGAAGAATCTTGAAGGATTGCTGAATCTCATTGCTGGAAAGAAACCAGATGATACAAAAACAGGAAATACTGGCTCATCGGTGCCTTCCAACGACGCTCCAAAAAAATCAGACGCGTTGAAGGATATCGATGCCGATCTGGAGGAAATCTTTAACGAGAGCAAGCCCGGGGAGGCGAAAGTATCGCTTCAAGAACAGCTGGAAGAACTCGATGGAGAAGACAAATTTACAAAAGAAAAGCGTGAATCCGAATACCAGGAATTGATTCGCAAGGCCAGCAGCAAGATTTATTCCTATTCCGATCAAGACATCGACGAGGTCATCGAGCTGTACAAAAAAGCCTTCCTTTTGAAAGAAGGCACCGCGGCAGACTGGTACAGCCTTGCGCAAGCCCATTTGAAACGTGCCCAGAAAAAGGTCGGCGTCTTCTCATATTCATTCGAGGCACACTACAAGGATTTGACAGATTTTTATGATGCCTTGAACGCGGCGAAGAAAGCGGTGAAGCTCGATCCGAAGGACAAATCCTATTGGGAAAATTTGACCATGATCTACGAGATCATGACCAAAAAGCCGATGGCCCTTTATTGCGCAAGAAAGACCTTGGAAATGCAATTGGCGCAAGAAAAACGCCTTTCAAGCTCCGGGTTGCTCGGAACCACGTCGCTGCAAGGCGTGGCAGGCTCGGTCATAAAAGAAAAGGTGGAAACGCTAGAGAAGGAAGCCGGCGCGGAAATCGACCCGTTCGATGAAGGCACCGTCGCGGCATTTGAAAGCAAGGCTCGCAAGGAAAAAATCCAGAAAGGCCAGCCTCTCGATCATTTCGAGCTGTACATCGAAGCGGCGGAACATTATGCTAACGGAGATATCGAGACGACCAAGAACTTGCTCACAAAAGCAACCAAGCTCAAGCCGGCCTTTTTAGAGCCCTGGCTCTTGCTTGCGGAGATCAAGACGAATGCAGCTATGGCGGATACGGATAAAGAATTGCAGCACATCGAGTTTTCCGATGCCACGCGGTGCCTGGAACGGGCTATCGAGATCAATCCGCATTCCATCGAACCATACAAGCTTTTCGCGAAGCAATATGAATTCTTGGATTCCCGGGACAATTTTATCCGGGTCCTCGACAAGATCATCGAGCTCGAGCCCGAGAATTGGGAATATAGAAAGAAATTATGCGATATATTCCTCGAGAAGGGGTTGCACTTCCACATATATGGCGACGCGGTACAAGCGGACCGGTTTTTGCACAAGGCAATTGATATGTACCCGTACGATTCGAACCCGTGGAAATGGCTCGGAAAGAATTATCTCTTGAAGAACCAATTTACCGAAGCTATCAAAGCATTGCAGGAAAGCATACGACTTGAAGCGGATAACCCCGGTGCAAAAGAAGGCTTGATCGAGGCATTTATTCTCCGGGCTCAGGATCACGAAAAAGGAAAACGCTTCGATCAAGCACTGCAAGACATAGAAGAAATCTTCTCGCTGGATGAGGACAACGACAAGGCATCGGCACTCCAGGTTTCGATCGTGGATGACTATTGCGAGATGGGATTCGATGCCTTGGATGCCAAGAATTACGAGGATGCGAAAACTTGCTTTGAAAAAGCCTTGTCCATCAAGAATGATCATCCCTTTGGATGGATTGGCATTGCGAAATATGCGATCGCGACGAATGACGTGAATAAAGCGCTGGAGGCGTTTAACAAGGCATTGGAGGAATGGAATGTTGGCATCATCAATTACAACGACGAGTTCGTCCTCCAAACCGCATTGGATGTCTTCAAGGAAATAATCGCGAATAAATTGCCATATGCCCCTGGAATCGAGCAAGCCGCGGAGCAGTTCAAGAACTATCTCGAAGGATTCATGAACCTTGTACCGTTCATCCACGCGGACCACGTGCACCTGGGCCACGTGTACGTGAATTTATTTCAATTTTTCCTCGAATTGGCAGGCTCGATAACCCGGGATAACGATAAGAACGCGTCGAAACTCCTCGCAACGATAAAAGCCCAAGACCTTCCAGCCCACCAGGCCATCGTGGTCGACTGGAAAGCCACGCGGGGCACGAGCGAGCCCTCCATTTTGCAGAACCGGATGCTCGTTCTCAAGGACATCAAGTTTTTCCTCGACCGGTTCTTCAATATGTTCTTGTTTAAAACCGACAACACCAAGGTCAACAACATCATCACCTTCATCAATTATTTACGGCAAGATTTCGCCCTCACCATCAAGGAGATCTATGACGCACTTGAATTCATAGAAAATGGGCAAAGCGTGATCCGGACCTTCGATTTGCTCGCGACGTACACGCACGTCGTGTCGAGCAAGCTCCGCTCCAATGACGTGTCGATTTTCAAGACCGCGAAACCGTTAATATCGATCCACCCTAACCCACGACTCGATATTATGGCCGTGATCACCAAGGACCTGAGACTCATGTTCATGACGAACTCGTTCCAGCCGCTCGAGTCCGCGATCTTCACGGGGAAGTCGACCAAGATAAAGCCCATCGATGCCCAATGGAACCCCGACGGCAACAAGCTGCTTCTCACGGAAAGCAAGATTGAAAAGCGGTCGTTGAAGAGCTTGATCCAGCATGGCAACCAGGTCATGATGCTGGATCTCACGTTTGATCCCATGATCAATCCGAAGCAAAACGCTCTTGCATTGGATCCGAAATTGCTGGAAAAACAGATTGGCACGATCGAGCTCGACCAGAACACGACGGCGATCAGCTGGAAGGATAATAACGTGTTCCAGGCCTTGCTGAAAAGCGGTATCCTCATGAGGTGGACGTTGAAGGAAGGAAATCTCGACCAGAAAGCGACCCGGCTACAGATCGGGGAGATTGACCTCGTGGCAGAATCGCCGAACCAAGAATTGATCGCCATCTTGAGCTCCGAGCAAAAAATCCTCACGTACGTCAACATCCGGTCGGATCAAGTGTTTAAATTTTCATTCGAGCAAGCCATGAAACCGATTTCGCTGAAATGGGATAACAAATCAATTATGGCTCATTTCTTAGCGAAAAAAGAGAATGGCCAGTATACCATCGGCCTTGCATCCCGCGACGGCAAGATCAAGTTTGTAGCAGAGTTCGATCAAAAGGACCTGAACGAGGACGTGTTCGAGCCGATTGTCGCCGGACAACACGCGTTTTACTTGCTCCGGGCAGGAAAGAAATTCATCGTGACCGAGGCGAGCTATTCCATGTGGATGGAATTCAACATCGAGGTCGACTTGCATTCCGTCCTGGAACGTGGTATCCTGAACATGCAATGGGCAAGCTTGAAGGAGATTCGATTCTTCATGGACGACGCGATAATCAGGCTCGATTTGACGCCGAAGATCAAGCAGATGCTTTCCGATCGCATCACGTTCCTGGAGCGGTTCCCGCGCAGCACATTCATCGACAAGGCCACCTGGCTCAAGGACATGCGTGCCGTGCTGGAGTGAATTACCTTTCCCCAACATCACGCATTTTAACGATGATTTCGAGGGAGAACGTGCAAATTGGAACCACGAGGGAAAATGAGAGATGAAAATGCTTGAACGCCGTTTTACGCGTTCTTTGCTAAGAGCACATCGACCATGTATATGATGGACTCGTTTACGTTGAAGCCAGTCTTTGATGACGTGGGAATGTAGGCTGTGAAGCCGTGTTCATGCGTGAATTTATCAATTTCGGCGTTGACTTCCTCGAGCTTGGTCCGGTCGAGCAAATCGACCTTGCCGCCGAGCAGCACGATGGGAATGTCGGCTTTCGAATTATTGCGCACGATGGAGGCCCATTCCTCCGTTTTATAGAGGGTGGCCATGCGCGACAGGTCGAACATGACGAAGGCACCCGAGGAGCCGCGGCAGTAATCGTCGAAAATGAAGCGGAATCGCTCTTGCCCGCTAAAATCCCACATTACCAGGTTGATCTTGTAATTCTGACGTTCCAAAAGCTGCGTGTGGAATTGACAGCCTATCGTCATCTTCATATCCGCTAAAAATTCGTCATGAATATACCGGTGAAGAAGGCACGACTTTCCTGTGCTGCCTTCGCCAACGATGAGCAACTTCCAGATGTAATCCG
>Ga0315277_10002805_pt1 | contig 23979 bp, 29 predicted proteins | sample YL17G05_15_MG_FD_203695 | JGI IMG/M metagenome (GOLD analysis project Ga0315277, IMG submission 203695) | Sediment microbial communities from Yellowstone Lake, YNP, Wyoming, USA - YL17G05_15 | ecosystem: Environmental > Aquatic > Freshwater > Lake > Sediment | place: USA: Wyoming | collected... | reverse complement strand
ATCGGGGACATTCCGAATTTCCCGACTTGCTCAGCGGAATCGGACGGATCAGCCAGCGGTTGATCTTTTCTATTCAGCGGGGGAAAGCTGGAAATTCGGAATGTCCCCGATTTTTTCACAGCTTCTTAGGGATTGGGGATTAGGGGTTGGATGGGATGGTGTGTGTCGTCGCGCGCATAATTAACCATAAAGGAGGATCCGATACGAGCGATGGTGTGATGGGCCTTCAGGCCGGCCAGAAGGTTCCTTCTTTCGAGATCGAAACCTACGATCCGATCAAGGGAGACTTCGGCACGATCAGCCTCGATACATTGAAAGCGGAGGGAAAGTGGACGATCCTTTTCTTCTATCCCGCAGACTTCACCTTTGTCTGAGCTACCGAGTTTGCTGCTCTGGCAGAGCAGTATAACCGTTTCCATAAAATCGGTGCGGAAGTCGTGACGATCAGCACCGACACCAAGTTTGTTCACCTGGCCTGGCAAAAGAGCGAAAAGGAACTCAAGGCTGTCGAGTATCCGATGGGTTCAGATCCGACCGGCAAGCTTGCCAGAATGTTCGGCGTATACGACGAAAACACGGGCCTGGCCCTGCGAGGGACATTTATAATCAGCCCCGACGGCACGCTTCTCAACGCCGAAGTGAATTTCTACAACATGGGCCGGAACATTGATGAGCTTATGCGCAAGTTTAAGGCCAACATCTACCTGAGCCGGAAAACCAGCGAGGCCTGCCCGTCCAAGTGGAAGGACGAGGGAGACAAGACCCTCAAACCGTCCGCCAAAATGATCGGCCACGTGCACGAAGCCCTGGTTGGAGACTAGAACAGGCCGCAATAACACCAGGATCACGAGAATGCTTGTCGACTTCGTGATTTTCGTGTTCCGCTACAATTGACGATTGTCGATTGACGATTGACGATTTCAGCTCCCCGGATTTTCCAATCGTCAATCGTCAATCGTAAATCGTCAATTCATTTGGGAAGTCATATGAAAAAAACCCTCTTGTTTTCAGCTCTCCTTTTTCTGATTGCCCATCCGCTGTTTTCCCAGAAAAGGCTCTATCTCGAGGAAATTCGCAAAGCGGCGGAGAAGGGCTGGAAAGACAATCCCGAGATCGTTGCACAGTGGAAGAGGACATCGAAGCCAAACGTTCTGTGGGGCTATGATGCCCCGGGAAACCCTGTCTACCTCGCCAGCACGCTCGCATTTCTGTATACGGAGACGCACCAGAGAATCTACGCAGAAAGAGCGGCGGAGCTGCTGGCGACATTTGGCGATCTGCGCGAGGTGCTGCCGAAAGAGTACGCAAAGACGCGTGTCGAATATTCTGAGGGAGTACCCTCGCTTGCGAACTTCTTCTATCTTCCTCCTTATGTCCGTGCCTACCTTCGGATCCTGGACAGCGGGGTCATGGACTCCAAGACCCGAGAGAAAATTGAGCAAGAGGTAGCAGCCAGCGTGGACTTTATCTTTCGCTTCCCGGAGTGGGGCGCACACAACCGGGCAATGCTTCGTGCCGAAGCGCTCTACTATGCTTGCCTCGCCATGCCCAATCACCCCCATGCGAAAAATTGGAAGCAGATGGCCGAGGTGATCGCCAACGACAGCATCAGGCACTGGGAGGTGGAGGACACATCGCTCTACAGCCCGATCTGGCTGCTCGCGCTGTTCTCCTATGCCGAAGCGTCCAATAGGCCGGATGTGTATACCTCTCCTCAAATGCGCTACTACCTCGAGTATTTCGCCCGGCTCATTGCTCCCAGCGGCACGATTCCCGACTACGGAGACGCGTGGTGGAACTCCGCCTCGGGAGCGCTTCGCTTTGTGGCCATCTTCGAGAAAGGAGCCGCCGTTTGGAGGAGCGCCGAAATGAAGTGGGCGGCTCAGTCGATCCTGAACACCATGAAAAGCAAGGCGGAGAGCATTGGCGTGGGCGACGCCTACTCCCTGTCCGACGCCTATCGCTGGACGAATGAGTCGATAAAACCCGCTGCTCCCGCCGGCCTGAGCCAGGAGGTTCTCGATGACGTCATTGGGAAGAAGGTGGTTTTCCGCAACGGCTGGGATCCGTCGAGTACTTATTGTCTTCTCAACTACCGTGACGAGGGGGACGGCGGCTGGTCCGACCGGGAATACCTGCGCCAGACGATCTCCGTTGAAGAGGAAAAGATGCATCACGGCCACGCCGACGAGAACAGCATCGTTCTGCTTATGAGCCAAGGATCGGTGCTGCTTCACGATGCCGGTTATCGGAGCGATCTGCCCAGCGGAAAGTATGGGGAATATCGACAGGACTATTTCCATAACAGGATCGTGGCGCGAAAGAACAAACGGGACAAAAGCCAGTCCCTGCTCGAGTTCGTTCAGAATTCAGGCGCCTACCGGGCCGTCCGGACGAAAAAGATCGACTTTTTGAACCTGCGCGACATAGACATGAGCCGCACCCGAGTTGAGGATGAAAATCTCGGATACAGATGGGACCGCGTGGTCACGTTTATGAGAGACCTAGGCTGCTTCGTCGTTGTCGATGGAATCAAGGCCCTGGCTTCAGACTATTTCACCTTCTCGAGTTTTTGGCACGCGCAGAAGATTCTGGCAAAGGGGAAGCATTTTTTCGACGTAGCCACGGATTCTCTGCCGGGCTACACCTTCGCCGACGGCCAATCATTGCTGGTCTATTTTCCCGAGACCTATGCGAAGGTTGAAGGAGCCGAGCCGCTCAACCGCCACTCGCAAACCGAGCAGGCGATATATCAGACGATCTCAAGCCATTACAAAGCAGGCGACAGCGAGTTGTTCGTAACCGTGCTGGCGCCTCATGGCCGGTCGGTGAGAGCCGAAACGCTGATCCCGCAGTTCAAGCTGCTTACGACCTCCGCCCCGTATAGGGCGGTCGGGATTGAAATCAGCAGGGGCACGGCGAAATCCTACCTCTGTGTGAAGCTTGATTTGGACATGGAGATCGCGCGCGAAAACATCCGTCCCCGTTACCTCTATGAGCTGGGCAAGGTGCGATACGGCGACTTTGAAACGGATGCGCACTTCATGTATGCCACGGTGGATGGCGGAGCTGTCCGCTACTCCGCCGCCAACGTGCTGAAGGTCATTTACCGGGACAAGACCCTCATGCAGTCCCTGCCCAACACGTATGGGCTGCAATTGGACGGAGAGCCGGACCGCACAAGCTACTCAAAGTGGCGATGCTGGGAAGACTCGGTTGAAATTCGCTGACCGGCCAAAGCAGCCACGAATTTCCCGAAACAATAAAATCAACCGCTTGGACACGGACCCACACAGTCCGCCACATTCCTCGAAAGAATAATCCCGAGAGCTGCGTGGGTTTGTGTGGGCACACAGCTCAATTATATAGGGGCTAGGCGTAGCTTTACCTCACCAAAACTAGACTGCGAACTGCTATTTGTCTAGCCCTTTTCCGATCCCCTGATGACCAAAGAAAAGATGCGCGAAGCAGAAAGTAGCCCCATTTTAAACCACCAAGGCACAGAGAACACCGACAATTCTCCGCCTCTCTGTGGTATTAATCAGTTTATGCACCAGGTCGGATATTTATTCGACGAGAGATACCTTCTGCACGATCCTGGCAGCCGGCATGCGGAGTCGCCACAAAGGCTGCTGGCCATCAGGCAGGCACTCGAAAGCTTCGGTGCGGAGGAGCGTTGGCAGCGGATTGAATTCTGTCCCGCGCACCTGGACGAGCTGTCTCTCGTGCACCATTCAAGCCTCATTGAGCGCGTCGAGTGGGCGTCAAATCATGCGCCGGTCCAGACTGACGGGATAGTCGCGATTCCGATGGAATCTGGAGATTCCGCAGCTTGTCCGCGAGTCCCCGATGAGAAATGAGTATTGTGTCCCTCTTGTGTCCCCAGATCTCCTTGGCGGCATCGGGGATGGTTGACGGGGAGCTTGGGGAAGGTATATCTTCATATATGACTGTAGTCACGTTTATAGTCACAAAGGAGCATTTCATGATTGCCGTGGCAAAAGGCAAACTGAAGGCGCACATGCTCGAGTACTTCCGGCGGGTGGAGGAAACCGGAGAGGAGCTGGTCGTGACGGACAACCACATGCCGGTGCTGAAGGTGATTCCCTTCCGCCGAAAGCTATCCCCCGAAGAGGCCTTTGGTGATCTGCGTGGCAAGGTTAAGTATAACGGCGATATCAGGGAGCCGGAAACCGGCGAGTGGTTGGAAAAGTGATACTCCTCGACACTTGTGCGCTCGTCTGGTGGACACTCGATCCGGATAAACTCTCCGGCAAAGCGCGTCGCGCATGTGACTCGATCATGATGCGCGGCGCCCTGGTCAGCTCAGTTTCCTTCTGGGAAATCGGGATTAAGATCAAGAAGAGAAAACTCGAAGTCGACGTTTCTTTGAGGGAGTATCTAGAACGTATACGATCCATGGGAACCGTGACGATCGTACCAGTCGATGAAAGAATCTGGCTTGCGAGCATTGAACTTGACTGGGATCATTCTGACCCTGCTGACCGTGTTATTGTCTCTACTGCGAAGATCAACAAGGCATCGATAGTGACCAGCGATGCCATAATACGGGGATACTATAAAAAGACTATCTGGTAGCGTGAAATAGAACTCGGTGAGCGGCGGATTCCTTCTTGAAGTTTTTCAGAACTGAAACCAACCTCGGCGGCTATGAGAATGATGGGTAGAGTTCCGTCGGGTTTCGACCGATTCAATCTCCAGTGTTCTCCCCAGAGAGCGCGCAGCATACTCCAGCGTGAAAAGGCGCACATCTTCATTGTTGTTATCATATCGGGAGATGGCGGATTTCTTGGTCTTGGTGCACTTGCTCGAGGCGAGGATCCTGATCTCGAGTACTTCCGTCTGCAATAACTACCGCCACTCGTTCCGGCGGGAGAAGATCTCTTCCAGCTCGAAGAGCGCTTCTCCCACCCGTTTCAACCACCCACCAAAGCACACCTCCCCTATGCCGCACCCGCCAGGTCATGCAGTGGCGCAAAACGCGAGCCGCGCGGAGTTCTATTCGCTTCTGTCGAACAACTCGCGTATTGGGGGACTGAGTCGACTGGGCCCCATCTCCTAACAGGCTAACCAATTCTTACTAAAGCGTCCTCTCGGAACGGGTTTTTTACTGCCGACTGCCTGCTGCCGGCTGCCGACTCATTTATGGGCCATCATCCGCGCCGATGGAAGGAATTCGGGAAAGATCAAACCCGAAAAAGTCAGTGAGCCCGGGATCGAGCTTGAACAACTGGCGAAGGTCCAATCCCGCACGAATCAAGGGTGAGTTCGGCTTCAGCCTGTATGCTGCAAGCGTATTGAGCAGATCGGGATTGCCGACAGTGATGGCACGACCCGAATCCGTGAACAGTGGATCCGTGCTCAATCCCGTCCTGCGGCCGCCGATCATTTCCTGTCGCGTGGCGCTGCGCCAGCCATCCAGGCTGTCAAATGTCTCTCCGGCCCACAAGATGGCCAGCTTGCCATTCTCACCGGCCCAATAATCGTTCCCCTGGAACAGCAGTCCCGGCTGCTTTTCCGCGACGTCAAGCACGGGAACGCCGCCAATGGCCGCGAAAATATTGTTGCGGAAGTGAACGTTTGTAGTACCGCGGACCAGCACCGCGCGCGGCTTGGCGGCGCCAGTCGACGGCGATATATAGATAGTGTTGTTGTAGATTTCCAGATCGCTGACGCCGCTCCCGTCATTGCCGACGTAAATCCCGGAGTAGGTGTTCTTGCGGCCGTCGTCCTCGCTGATGTTGTAACGCATAACGTTGTTGCGGAAGGTATGCGGGGCGCCCTTGTAGACATAGAGGAGATATCCAGCACCGTCGTTGCCGTGACTGTAGTTGTACTGCAGGAGCGAGTTGCTCACTCCGCCGTCGAAATCGAAGCCGCCGCCATCGACGCTCTTGCCCGTGCGGTTGTTGTATGACTCGTTGTACTGGATGATGACTTTGTTTGCGGCATGCGCCCAGATACCGACAGGGCCGCCGCCCGGATAGTTGCACAGGTAGCCGTTATTGTACGCGACGCAGCGCTCGATCGTGCCGCCGTCCACTTCCTCGATCATGATCCCGTTGCCGGAGTGGTTTTTCTGAAATGCCGGGTCACCGGGGTTGTCATACGCCTTGCAGTGGCCGACATAGACGCGTCGATTGGCATAGCCGGAGGCTGAGGGATTCCAGGCACCCGTCACGTGGATGCCGTAATAAGCATTGTCGTGGGCCTTGCAGCGCGTGATGCGCACGTCAGCGAAGCCGCTCTTGCTCGAATCCGGCGGATCGCCGCCAACCACAATGCCCGATGTGCCGAAACGGCTGGCATCCACGTTGTCAATCCGGACGAAACCAAGCTTCACCGCGCCGGGCAAGCGGTTGAGAACGCAGACGCCATTCCCCTTATTGGTAGTACGGTTCTCGCCGACTACAACCAGGTTGCTGATCGAGAAGCCGCCGGCGTTCTCCACCAGAATCCCCGTCCCATCGCCCGCCAGAATTGTCGCTCGTCCTGTGCCGTAGGCACTTACAGTCACGGGCTGCGCGGATGTGCCCGCATCTGCGGCGGTGAAAACCAGGTTCCCCGCAAACGACTGACCGCCCTGAAATAGGATTCGATCGCCGGGCTTGAAATCCCAGGAATTTACTTTGGCGATTGTCTTCCAGGGACGAGAGGGAGAAGTCCCGGCATTGCCGTCACTGCCATTGGGACTTACATAATAGTCTGCAGCTTGTGCGGACACTTGCAGGCAGAGCGCAGCAAGGAAAAACACCAGCAGGTACGGATACGCACGGCTTCTCCTCACACCAGATATTTCCTTTCTCATTTCCACCACAGAGACACCGAGAACGCTGAGAGTAACGGAAATGATCCTGTGACTGAACGACCCTCACCTGGAAGGCGAGGGGTTCGTGCTGTGTCGGCTTCAGCCGACTGAAAGCTGCCGGTACTCCCTGCTTTTCTCAATAAATAATTGGACACAGATCCACACGGATTGGCACCCGCGTTCATCCGTGCAAATCCGTGTCCCGTTTTTTTTCGAGCCATCTGCTGTGGCCGTACCGCCACGCCGAATTCCAGGCGTTTGAAGTGCTGTGTACGAACAACCCTGGCTCGTCAACTGCGTCGATTTCGCTACCCTATTCCTCGCCTGAAGGCGAGGGGTTTCGACCATCCCCAATGTGGACACTAAAACGCAAGTTGTACTGCGAAACATTAAACTATCCTTAATTTTATGATTCGTCACTGATTTTGACGAATATCTCCGCTGCGAGGTTCCCTGGAAGGCGCACCCTCAGCTCAGCGATTACTGGCCTAAGAAAAAAACTTGGCAAAAAGCATAACGTGGAGTAACCGGTGACGGCTTGCTGCGTATTTGAATGCAGAGAGCCCTCGGGTGATGTATATGATTCACCAAAAGATCCGCACCATCATCGGAGCGAGGATATATGCCAAGAAAGCGTTGGTATAGGAGTAAGTATCTGTGGCTCACCATTTTTATGGTAATCAGCCTTGGAAGTCTTGGAGCCTGGGAATTCTTCACAGTAAAGGCCGATAAGCCTATTTACATTTTCGGAATTGTCGACCGGGGCACGATTGTGAGCCAGGTGGTAGCGCAGGGCACGCTCGCTGCCGTTACAACCGTTGACGTCGGTACGCAGGTTTCGGGCACGATCGCCGAGCTTCACGCCGATTTCAATTCCGAGGTGAAGAAGGGTCAGATTCTGGCCAAGCTCAACCAGGATCTCTTCCTGGCTGACGTGAAACAGCAGGAAGCCGGCCGCCGGGATTCGGAGGGCCATTCATGGGCGGGTTCCGGCGATAGCAAGTCTCCGTGTCTCTGTGGTCGGACACCACAGAGACACGGAGGACACAGAGACTCAGCGGCCGTGGGCACTTTTCTCAGCCCACACCTGCACGAGGTTTACAAGGGTCTCAACTGCTTTCTCCATCGCGTGGACTGAGAGCCACTCAGTTGGCCCGTGGAAGTTTTGCCCGCCGGTAAAAATGTTGGGGGTAGGCAAGCCTTTTTCCGTCAACCGGGAACCGTCCGTGCCACCTCGAATGGGCTTCCACTTCGGTTGGAGTCCGGCTCGCCCTGCGGCCTCCCAGAGATAATCCAGGACGCGCATATCGGAGCCCATGTAGTCTTTCATATTCCGGTACTGCTCGGTGATCTTCAGTTCGATTTTCGCCCGAGGGTGAAGCGCCTGCACCTCGGTGATGATTTCCTCCAGCTTGCCCTTCAGGACGTCCAAACCCGGCGTGTGGAAATCCCTCAGTAAGATCTTCAGCGTCGATCTGGCTTCGGCTCCTTCGAGCACGTGCGGATGAATGTAGGGTTCATAGCCTTCGGTAGTCTCCGGAGCGACATCTTTCGGCATCCTGACGATGACATCGCCCATCGCTCGGATAGAGTTGATCATGACGCCCTTAGCGGTTCCTGGGTGGATATTCCTTCCGCAAACCGTGATCACAGCCTGGTTCGCGCTGAAGGTCTCCTTGTTCAACTCGCCGAGTTTGTCTCCGTCCACGGTGTAAGCAAAGTGCGCGCCGAACTTCTGAATATCGAAATGCTTCGTGCCCCCGCCGACCTCCTCGTCCGGCGTGAAGCCGATTCGGATGGGTCCATGCAGCAATCGGGGATTGCCGAGGAGCGCCTGGGCCGCAGTCATAATGATGGCAATGCCGGCCTTGTCGTCCGCACCCAGAAGCGTTGTCCCGTCGGAAGTCACGATCGTTTTGCCGATGTTATCGCCCAGCTCAGGATTCTCTGATGCAGTTATTACCACACTGGGATCCCCGGGAAGCGCAACGTCTCCGCCTTTGTATTCAAAAACCTGTGGCTTCACGTCCTTCCCGCTGGCCGATGGGGAGGTGTCGACGTGTGCAATGATTCCGATGGTAGGCACCAGACTGTGTGCAGGATGATCCGGCGGAAGGTTGCCCAGCAAGGTAGCCATAACGTAGCCGTGCTCGTCGATCGTGACGCCGCTCAGGCCTAAATCTTCTAACTCCGTCACGAGTAATCTCAGGAGGTCGAACTGCTTCGCGGTGCTCGGATAGTCCGGCGAGTCGTCAGCCGACTGCGTGTCAATCTTGGCATAGCGAAGGAACCTGTTTAATGCGGTTTCGTTCATGAGGTCTTTACCTCGAAAAAAGGCATGTTTATTGAATAAGCTCAGACTTGCACGCCAGATTTATAACCGTCTATCGTGCAGATATCAACCAAGGCGAGTGTGAAGAAGAACCTGCCTGGAAGGTTCGTGGATGCGGGGCGTGCGGCTTGAAGCCGGCTCCTCGTCCTCCTCGTCCTGCGCAAGGCCGCGGCAGAGACTTGGCGACTCGGGGGCATGTGCGTATTCTGCACCGAGAACCAGGCTACTTATTGGCGAGCTCCTGGAGCTTTTTGATGCCGTTGACGTTTGCCGGATTCAGCTCGATGGAGCGGGCGTAGTTCTTGATCGCGAGTTCCTTTTCGCCCTTGGCTGCGTATGCCTCGCCAAGGCTGTCGTAGGAATTTGACGACTTGGGGAACGACTCAACGTTCAGCTTGAAGATGGCGATCGCGTCTTCCACGCGCCCGCTTCTCAGCAAGTTGTAGCCGAGCTGATTGAGTTCTCCCTCGCCGAGCTCATAGTCCGGAGCGTTCTTTTCCTTGGTTTCACGGTACCGAGCAAGGGCTGCCTCAACTCCTTTTTCGCGGATGGTTGCCTGCAGGACGCGTGCAATCGACCGTTTCGGCGGCTGCGGCTCGCGTCCATAAAGAATGTCGCCAATTCCCTGCGAGATCGAAGTCAGGGGCGCGCCACCGGTGTTGTTGAGGAGCACAACCAGCGTGCGGTCCTCCGGGATGCGGACGATCAGGGAGCTGAAACCATTGATATTGCCCGTGTGCTGAACGACAGTGCGCTCAGCCTTTTCAGGGCCCACCGGCGCCTTGCGGACGGACCAGCCATACGCATAGTTGCTGAGGCCCGGGGTGAACATCTTCTTCTTACCGGCATCGGAGAGAAGCTTTGTCCCATACAGTGCCCGGTCCCACTGGTAGAGATCCTCGACCGTGGAGTACAGGGCGCCCGCTGCGTGCGGCAGCGACATGTCGACGAAGTCGGCGTTGCGCATCCCATCGAGCCGGTTCTCATAGCCTGCGGCCCGCCGGCTGATCAACGGCTCGCTATGATCGTACCCTGAGGCCTTCATGCCGGCCGGATCGAGGATGCGCTCTTTAAGAACCTGCTCATAGGTTTTGCCGGTGACGTGCTCGATCACCGCACCAAGAATCACGTAGCCTGAGTTGTTGTAGGCGAATTTGCTCCCCGGCTCGAATTCCAGGTCCGCGCTGCACAGTGTGGTTACCAGATCGCGCGGCGACAGCGGCAGCCGGCCGCGATCCCGAATGATATTCGGGATGTTGGTATAGCTGGGGATGCCGGAAGTGTGGTTCAGGAGCTGGTGAATCGTTACCTTGCTGCCGGTTTCCTTGCGGTAATAGGGAAGCCGGTCGGCAAGCTTGTCGTCGAGGGAGAGCTTGCCTTCCTCCACCAACTGCATGGTCAGCATGGAGGTGAACTGCTTTGTGCAGGATCCCAGACGAAAGCATGTGTCGGGCGTGTTTGGGATGCTCCACTCGAAGTTGGCCATCCCATAGCCCTTCTTGAGAATGACACCGTCATCCTGGGCGACCAAGATGGATCCGTTGAACTGCTCGAATGCAACGTATTTCTGCACCAGCGCGTCGATCCTGCCGGGAACTGAAGCCGGCATGGCCTTCTGCTGCCCTACGAGAACGGGGGACATCAGGGCCAGGGCTACTGCTACAACCAGAATGCTGCGCCCTCGCGTCATTGCACACCTCCAGTGGATATTAGCGAAGCCCTCTATTCCTCACGGCGCGTTCAATCTCATCTGCGAAATAAGGCAGTCCGTTTTTTCATACAGCCTCCTCGGCGATCAAATCAGGCCAGCAAAGTTATCGTAATGAGACCTCATGTCGGGAGCAGGATTTCCTGAGAGATCCCGGCATTCGTCGGCGCGAGCTCAGCTGCGTGCAATCGCCAAGGTGCGGCGCCGGTTCGCGGCAAGGATATCCTCGAACAGCCGCTCTTTTGCATCGTCACCGGCCGCGTCGATCTTCTGTCACTATCAATTAGTCGCTGACGACAGCCCAAAATTACAGAATCCGGAAACAAATTGCGGACAGATTGCTTGTTTCCCCAGACAAGGGCTGCACAGGTTGCTGGCTATGACGCCTCCCCAGATTTCCGCTTCACTCAGCACATCCATCTGTGAAAACGAGGTAAAAAACAACGCGTGACAAGATTTTTCTTGTCAGGCCGGGCGACAGTTTGCGCTCTGAACAACGTGATGCAGAATGATCGAGCCCGCAAGCCAGAGGCGTTGGTTGGTCTGCGGCAGGGCGATGAAGTGGAGGACGTTCAGCGCAAAGCAAAGTTAATGGCTGAGGTTGAGAGGTTCTGCAACCTGAAGTGGACTCACATCATAGACGAAGCTCCCGCGTCGGCTGAGTTTCCGATTGCGGCATGCAATGGATGCTGCCAAGACCAGGAATGCTGTAAAGGCAAAGGCGGTAAATAGGATCGGTTTTTGCATCAGCCATCGCTCGAGAGTGGTCATCGTATACGCGTAGGTCGTGAAGGCAAACAGGTAGGGGAAAAACATCAGTTTCAGATTTGCCTTTCCCGGAAGGTAAGTGCAGGTGAACGGGATCTTGTTTAATCGAAATATCAGAGCTTCCCTCAGAAGGAAAGCCAGAATCACGACGAAGATCATGTGCAGGCCTGCCGTGCGCCATCCCCATGCGCCGATACAGAGGGGGGCCACAACAAACAGGATTGGCATCACGCCGAGAAGGAACATTGCCCTCTGTACCCCTGCCAGATAGGGCTGCCTTTCCTTCTGCTCTGTCAGACGGAAGATCCAATTTGCCCCGAGCTGAGAAGGAAGGGCAAATACCACGCGCATTCCCACCAGTGTGAAGAAGGTCAGAACCAGCGGGATCGATAGCAATTCGATGTGGAGCCCGTGGATCGCACCGTACCCATGCCGGGCGAAAACCGTGATCACGCCCATGGCAACAAAAGCCATGCCCACGCCAAAATAGGCGCCAAGATAGACTCGATGCTTCTCGCTGTTCAGTAAGGTCCTGAGGATAAAGTTAAATACCGCTCGCTCGCCAGGGCTTCGAAAAATGATCCTTTGCATCAGGAGCCCCAGGGATTCCCGCCACCGGGCACTTCCTCGTGCACCGATGCGCTCACCCTCCAGTATCCTGCGGACCTGCCTCTTGTAGCTGGCGAGATACGCGATGATAAAGCCGAGCCCGGCCAGGCCGAGCGCCCCCAGCGCCTGTCGAGCGAGCGAGGCAAATTCGGGCGTTCTTCCCAGAAGCAGCGTTTCGTAGAGGCCAAGGAACCAGGCTGGCGGAAAAACCTCAAGCATGCGGGGATTTTGTCTCAGCTTTTCGAACGACACGATGGGCATTAGAAAGAATACCGTGAGCAACGAGATGAGGAGCAGGAACTGGACCAACCGCGAGGCCTTCCTGAAAGCGCCTGGTCCAAGAAAATTCATGAGCAGGCCCTGAACGGCTATCAGAGAGAGGAAAACGAAGGCATTTCCGGCAAAAACACTCACCACATGGCTGAGAATGAATCTTCCGAGGAAGGCAAGCGAGCCACGGCCGGCTATCAACGGAAAGAGCAGCGCAGGCAGCAAATTCACGAAGGCCGAGAAGAGAAGGAGAAATAGAAACAGTGACTTCACCTTGGCTGCGAAAATCGTCCTGCTGCTGACTGGTAGCGGGGAAAGGATGAGATAGTCCCTCCGGTCAGGGAAAAGTGTATCCCACTCAAGGACAGTGACAAATCCCATGATCACCATGGAGAAGTAAAGGAACCAGCATTTGTCATCGAGCGCGACAAGATTGGCAGCATGCCCTGAACCACCGGCGAGAGCGGCGTACTTATTGATCAGTTCAATTGAGATAAGGAGTCCTGGAACAGCCAGAACAGCAAGGATTTGGATTAGCGTAATACGCGCTTCCGCCTGACGCGAAACCAGTTCGCTGTCGAATAACCGATCGAGGAAATGCTCGACAAGGAGCGCGCGCTGATGTTTCTCCGATCGCCGTGGCGTCGTGGATGTCCTCTCAGTTAAATCTGATCACTTCCAATATGTCGCGCGCTATTTTCTCCGTGTCTTCGTGGATGACGAGCTGGGAGAAAACCTCTACCAGGGATGGCAGGTTCATCAGCTCTCTCAATTGCTCGACCGAATCGTCGGCCACCAAACAGCCCTTGTGAAGGATCATCACCCGCGAACAAATCTTCTCTGCAACTTCCAGAATGTGTGAGCTCAGGAGGATGACCTTGCCTTCGCGGGCCAAAAGTTGAATCAGGTTTTTGAAGATGAGAGCGGAGGTGACATCCAGCCCTGACATCGGTTCGTCCAAGATCAGCAGATCGGGATCATGAAGAAGCGCCGCCGAAATCAAAACCTTCTGCTGCATTCCTTTGGAATAAGAGGACAGGGCGGCATGACGGTAGTTGCGCAGTGAAAACAGGCTCATCAGTTCATCGATCTTCTGATTGAGGGTCTTCTCGGGAATGCAACGCAATCGTCCCACCAGTTGAAGATATTGCCGGCCGGTCAAATAGGGATAGATCAGGGGTTCCTCTGGAACGTATCCGATGCGTGTCTTGTATTCGATCAGGGAGCGGCTGATATCCCGGCCATTCCAGGTGATTATTCCATCGGATGGCTGGATTAATCCGGCCAGGATTTTGACCGTTGTACTCTTGCCTGCGCCGTTGGGTCCCAGGTATCCCGATATTTGATAGGGCCGGGCGATGAAGCTCACACCATTGAGGACCGGCACTCCAGAGTATTTCTTTACTAATCCTCGTACTTCGAGCATGAATTTCACTCCTATGCAATACTGAAAATCGCAGCGCTGATGCCGATGTCACGCCTGAGCGAGAGCATGGCAGCCACGCTGTGGCCTGGTGTGCGAGTCGAATGCCGTTCCGCACGTCCTGGATCAGGTTTGCCCATGACAATCCCTCCCCACGGCTGGGATTGCTTGTGACGCCCAGGTTGGAATCTCTATCCTCTTAGACCCCTCGGCTCAGAAGCAGTTCCGAGTATGTGGATTCCTTCCTCGCTCGCGCGCGGGGAGAATGCGTGCGAGCGATTACGCCTGACGCTTGAAGCCGAGCGCGGCAAGTCCCCAAACGACCGCCAGAATGGCGAAGCCCATCATCCCGGGGATCATCGCTTCGGCAAGACCATTCAGCATCACATGCACCGACTCCCTCCCCTCAGGGAAGGAGGTACGATTCACCGCGGCCCAAAATAGATTCGCAAAGCCGCCGAACATAGTGCTTATCAAGGCAAAAACCAGGGCCAGGGATAAGGGACGCAGGATCCCCAGCTTACGTTCCGTTGGACGGACCGCAAAGGAGATTGCCACGCTCAGAAGTAGCAGAGCGATCACTGTGGGAAATGCAAGGTGTATGACAGTACCCATGATTCTCTCCTTTCAGCAAATCTGTCCATGAAAACGAAGTGTGCAGCAATGCGTGACAACTTTTTTGTCACGCCGGGAGACAGTTTGCGATATGAATAATCGGATGCGGGATGATCAAGCCTACGATCCGGAATTGTTGGCTCGTCTTCACCAAGGCGATGAGGAGGCTTTCCGGGAACTCTATTCAGCCTATCGGGCACGACTGTTCTCCTTCCTGCTGCGGCTCAGTGGGCGACGGGATTTGGCGGAGGATCTCTGCCAGGAAGTCTGGTTGCGCCTGGTTACCCGTCCGCCCGCGCTGAATCCGGGTATGCCTCTTGGCCCCTGGCTCTATCGCGTGGCGCGCAATCTTTACATCAGTTATTTGCGCTCTCGGGAATATGATGCGACCCGCACGGCCGAGTTGACCGCAATTCAGTTTCAACCGTCTTTGCAGCCTAGCCCTTGGGAGGAGTTGGCCGGAAATGAAACACAGCGTCGCTTGCAGATCGCGCTCATGCAATTGCCGCTCCCCTATCGCGAATGCCTCCTGCTGGTTGCTGGCGCAGGGCTTACTCCCCAGGAGGCAGCCGAAGTTCTGGATTTGCCGGCCCCGACATTCCGGAAGCGGCTGTCCCGCGCCCGAGAGATGCTGGCAAAGCGGATGACGCTTCGCATAACATGTGAGAATGAGGTGGGACAATGTTAGAGGATGACGATGGATTGACGGAGCGAGATATAGACCAACTGTTCGCCGCGGCGCCGCTGCAAGACCTGCGGCCGGCAACGGCAGAACGAATTGAGGCGGCGTGCCTGTCCCAATTACGGCGCCGGCGGGAGCCACCCATCCATTGGCGAATGTTCCTTCTTGGGGCACTCGAAGCCATCCTCGCATCCTTGTTGGGAGGGAGCTACCTCCTGTGGAACCTTGGCCGGGCGCTTGCGATTTATGGAGTTCACCTGCCCTGATTCCAGATCGAGCTATGGTCAAGGACTTAGAACGGGAAATTGGGTACATTAGTGCCTTTTGATTCAAATTGTGCGCTCTTGGGGCAAGAAATGTAGGGGCACGCGGCAGCGTGCCCACGCCCCAAACAGGGCATGCTGCCGCATGCCCCTACCCGCTTGGTTCCGGCTTGTCCGGGTTGGGGCAAGGACCATTGCTACACCCAGAACGCTGCGGCCCTGCGTCATTGCACGCCTCCAGTGGCGGGGCCGTTATCTCTCGAGGTCCTTTAGATAGTGCTCAAGCTCGCGCTGAATATCCCTGGAACGCGATTTCGCTCTTCGCCACGCGAAAGCCAAAAAGGCGGTCAGGATAGCCATTCTCTCAAGGGCGTCCAAGGAGTTTTCACGGAGGTTGATCGGCCTGGGGGCGAAGAGCAAGACTAGCAGGGCCACCGCGGCAAGTATCAACACAAGCCGTTGCGAGTAGCGTTCGAACCGGAGCCGAGTCTCAGCCTGGCAGTGCTCTCTCGAGACGAATTCCAGCATCGTGGCCGTTGCGGGCGCACGAAAACGGCGAGCCAGCAGTGCCATTCCTGTGACGCCGTCGACAAGCAGTGCCACCGCGAACAGCCAGGCTGCTATGCGGCCCGCTCCCGCGGGCATCACTACCAAAGACGCTCCGATCGCAACAGCGGCGAAGAGAAGACAGAATACGAGCCTTGACAGCTCGTCGGACCGCTGCAGATCGCGGATGGCGCTAGTGCGGACAAACTGCAAAGACCTCGAGATCTGTACCGGAGGAGAAAGGGAATGACCCTCCACGGAACGCTTCTGCCATGCCGATTTGAATCCTTCAAGTTCCATGTTCAACCTCCGCAGTAGCGCTGTGTAAAAGTCTTTTTCAGGCGGCTGATGCGCACTCCAACGTGGCTCTCGGTCAGGCCCGTAACCTCGGAAATCTCACGATAGCTGAGGTCTTCAAGGTACAGCAGGAATACCGCGCGATCGATTTTTCCGAGCGAGCCCAGAAACTCCTCCAGGATCAGAATCTCATTTCCCGGGCTGGGCGGCGCAACGGGGTCCGGACTTGATTCCGCCAGGGGCCTGCCCGACGACTGGACGCGACGGCCGTTCTTCCTGCGAAAGGTTATGGCAGTGTTCAGCGCAACCCGATAAACCCACGTGGACGGGGCGGACCTTCCTTCGAAACTGTCGAGCCCCTTCCACATCTGGAGCAGAATTTCCTGATAGAGATCCCGGCACTCGTCGCCATAGGCGTAGCTGCGTGCAATCGCCAGAATACGGCGCTGGTTTGCCGCAACGACATCCTCGAATAGCCGCTCCTTTGCATCAGCATCGGCCACGTTGATCTCCTGTCACTATCTATTAGTCGCCGACGAAAGCCCAAAATTACAACATCCGGGAAAAATCGGGTACAGCTTGCTTTTTCCCCCGGACAAGGGCTGCTCAGGTTACCTCTTTTGGGAAATAGGGGGAAATAGGGGACGCTTCCCTATATTTTGCTTGAACCGCTATCATAGAAGTAAAGACTGTTTCGTAAGTGCCAAAATATAGGGAAGGGTCCCCTATTTCCCTACTTGCCCACGCGCGGGCAATCGCATTACGGCGCTTGGAGCTCAGATCGAACCGGAGAATTCTTCCATCCCAGCCGGTACGCGCTGCGCCAGCGTGTCGGGCGTCAGCCTGCACGCAAACGTCTGCATTCCCGCCAAGGCCCGCCGCCAGTTAGAAAAGCTCTGTCGTTATGCTGCCCGTCCACCAATAGCCACGGAACGTCTGTCTATCTTGCCCGATGGCCGCGTACTGTACCGTCTCGGGCACCGCTGGCGCGACGGAACGACACATGTGGCGTTCGAGCCGCTGGGGCTTGTGGAAAAGCTCGCAGCGTTAGTGCCGCCGCCCATGTTTGACCTCGTGAGATATCACGGGCATCCTTGCGCCCGCGGCTCGCTGGAGACCATTCATCGTTCCTTTCGACCCCGAAGCCACCAATTCCGTTCATCACTCTGGCTGTGGTGCGGGAAAATAGCTTGATCACCCGAGAGTTCTCAAAAGCCACGCCGATGCCACCGACGGAATTACACGGGGCTGAATTGATGAAAAGAGTTTTTGAGCTGGACGTTTTGGAGTGCGATCGTTGCGGTGGCCGCATGAGGATTCTGGCTGCCATCCATCCACCCGAGGCGATCAGAAAGATTCTCGAGTGCCTCGGCCTAACTTCCAGGCCTCCTCCTATTTCCCCCGCCTCACCGGATCGCGACATAGACGAACAGGTGTTTTTCTGAGCTGGTGGCACTGACAAGTCGCGCCGGACAGCGGAAGTTTGTGCAAATTCCAGGCCCGCAACACCATTCCGATGCAAAATCTGGAGTTGTCGCCGTCATGGGATCCCTGGAGCAGGCGGGCGCAGTTGACATGATACCTACAATTCGGAAGCTGGGAAGGCATCATGGGCAGGCTGCAATGCAAAACTGCAGCTTATTCCGACTATACGCCCGAGGTGGTTGTGCAAACCCGCCTGGAAGCCCATTTCACCGGCCGTTTCGCCAAGCTGGTTGTAGAAGCGGCACATCGTGGGGAACGCGTCCGGATTGTTGGTGCGGCGAGGGGAGAAGACCACAAGGTGTCGCGCGTCAAACCTCTTCAGAAACTGCATTGCCTCACGCGCGCGGGCCAGCACTTCCGCGTGTTGCGCCGGATCGTCGGCTGCGCCATTGAAGGAAATGGTGATGACGTGCAATCCGCGCCGGGACACTTCGCGCTCCATCTGCTCCGCAGTGATGTCATAGGTCTTCAGGATGAGCGGGAACTGCGTCAACCGGAGGCCGATGAAGCCGGTGTCGCGCATGATGTCGAGGATGTCGCTGAATTTGGTTCCCGGGTAAGAATTCCACAGGCTGGTGCCGAGCGCCCATCTGATATTCCGGTTGGCGGGCAACCGCTCCGCAGCGCCTGCCAGCGCCGCGGCCATCATCATCAGCCACCTTCGTCTCGTCACGTCCGGCCTAGCATACAACGGTCGATAGGAACAAGAAGACGCGTTTTTAGAAATGGGCCGTGCTGTGAGGGCTGGTTAGCTTCTGATTTGGGGTGTTGTGTAACCTTCTCTTCGCTAGGTCCAGCGCCCTCTAAATCGGAGAAGTCGAGGGCACTGGGTCAGTCATTTTCGGACGCCCCGCCAGTTGTACGGTTTGCGCGTTACACGGCCATATGGCTCCGCAATCTCCCCGCTGCGGTTTTTTGGATCAAAATCCCCGAATACCGTTAGATATAGAAGGAAATCAGGAGGAAGAAGTATGGGCACGGTATCGGGGCGTCCGGGGATGCAATCAACTGATCAACCTCAGGTGGGACGTGAACCCAAGCTGTTGGATCGCGTACGGGAAGCAATCCGGGTGCGGCATTACAGCCGACGCACGGAACGAGCCTATGTCCAGTGGATCAAGCGATTCATCGTGTTCCACGGCATTCGCCACCCAGCTCAAATGGGTAAGACCAAAATGAGCCAGTTTCTAACGCATCTTGCAGTCGTCAAAAATGTCAGCGCTTCTACACAGAGCCAGGCATTCAACGCGCTGCTCTTCCTATACAAATCGGTTCTCGGCATGGACATTGGCTTTTTGGAGGGCGTAGTGCGGACACGGCGTCCGAGGCTATTGCCGGTCGTGTTGATCCCTCAGGAAGTCAAGGCCGTACTGGACCAGTTGGAAGGGATTCCGCACCTTGTCTGCATCTTATTGTACGGCGCGGGGCTCCGGCTGCTCGACTGCCTGCGGCTGCGCGTGAAAGACATTGACTTCGCGCGCAACGAGATCACGCTTCGAGATGGAAAGGGAAGCAAGGATCGCGTGACTATGCTGCCGGCCAGAGCGAAGGAGCCGCTGGAGGCGCAATTGGCCAAAGTTTGCAAGCTTCATCAGGCAGATTTGCGCAAAGGACTGGGCAGGGATCTCCTCCCGGGCGCGCTCCTGCGAAAATACCCGAACGCCGATCGTGAATGGTGCTGGCAATATGTCTTTCCGGTTTCGACACACTACACCGATTCGGTGACCGGCGTTCGCCATCGCCACCATGTGCATGAGTCTGTGATCCAAAAAGCGGTGCACGAGGTTGTGCGGCAGGCCGGCATCAGCAAGCCTGCAAGCTGTCACACTTTTCGCCACTGTTTTGCCACCCACCTGCTCGAAAATGGCTATGACATCAGGACAGTCGAGGAGCTTCTGGGGCAGGAGGATCTCAAAACGACTCTACACGCATGTCCTCAACAAAGGAGGCCGTGGGGTCAGGAGTCCGGCAGACTCCCTCTGAGGGCCTGTGGCAGCATATCACACCGCTGCAAGATAGCCACCCGAGCGGCATAGCATCCTCCGCTTGCTGATTTGAATACCGCTGCAAGTTGCGCTAGCAAATATAATTGCAATCCGTCCTGATCATGCCAATAATTGGCGCTAAGCTGACCCAGATGACCGTGTTTGCGCACTTTTCACAGGTTTGATACGCCGGTCAGCATAATTACAAGTTGGCCTAAGAACAACGGGAGTTCCGCGATGAGGCAGGTGGGCGTAGATGAAGTACTCGATACGCTGAATCGCCACCGTGATGAGGGGTTTAACGTCGATACACGCCTGCTCCGGGAGGTGCAGGGACCGGGGCAGATGTACGTGCTTTCGTTGCCGGACACCACCGCTTTCTTCGGTCTCGTGTGGCAGTCCATCAATGACGCTCGGCCCCTCGTTCCCCTAGGTCAGCCGAGAACGCTCCGCGATTGTGCCTCTCGCCTCGCGGCATTCGAATGGCGCTTCGACAAGCTCGTCGAGGCCGGGTATCCGTGGTTCAGGAAGTGCGTCGAGATCGACTCCGTTTTCGACTACTCCAACTTCAGCTGGATGGCGCTTACGCCATGCAACAGTTCGGAGTTACAGGAGACGCCGGTGGGCACGTATTACATCTACGATGGCGTGCATAAGAGCATCGTCCTTGCTAAAAAGCTGCTCAAGAGTGAGATCAAATACAGGCCCTTGGAGGCCCTGTTCTTGACGCCGAGGAGATCATGAGTGAGCGGTCCAACTTCGCGGTCCAACGGACGGCCGGAGTTTGTGGTGGACGGAGAGCTGTCGTTTGCTTGGTGGCGGTTCCGTTGCAGCCGCCCGCCGCTGACCGCGATCGTTAGGCCGATATCTGAGGAGGTCCGTTGGAGATCATCAAGTCGCTTCCGACTGCCGACTCGGTACTCCAGCTCGAGCCAGAAGAGTTGGCGCCGTATCTGCTCGAACACCTGACCGGCAATAGCAACCATCTCAACCTCGGCAACTTGCTTGAGTCGAGCCTCGGAAGCGGGGTCATGCGCCACTACGGCAACGACACCAGGGTCGAACAGGCGTTGCGGGAGGCGTGGTCCTGGCTCGTTCGGGAAGGTCTGCTAGTTGAGAAGGCATACGAGTGGTTTTGCATTTCGCGTCGAGGACAGAAAATTCGGGGACGCCAAGACCTGCAAGCCTATCAGAGATCCAATGTCTTGCCCAAACAATCGCTGCACCCCACCATCGCCGAGCGAGTCTGGCCGAACTTCATACGCGGCGAGTACGACACTGCAGTGTTTCAAGCTTTCAAGGAGGTTGAGGTAGCTGTTCGCGCGGCGGGTGGTTTTGCCACAACCGACATTGGAACAGAGCTTATGGGGAAGGCGTTTAACATTAATTCTGGTCCGCTCACAGACGCGACGCTGCCGGAAGCGGAGAAGCGGGCAATGCTAAGTCTCTTTGTCGGTGCTGTTGGGCTGTTCAAGAATCCTTCAAGCCATCGGCACGTAGTGCTCAGCGATCCGCGAGAAGCCGCTGAAATGGTATCGTTCGCGAGTCTACTAATGCGAATCGTTGACACACGAGCAGCAGCGAGGACGGCCTAACGCGGTGTTGGAGCCGCCCGCCCACTTCGGCTCGCAAAAGGTGCTCGCCTCGTGGCGGCGGCTCAACACCTAGCCGTTAGGCGGCATTTTCAATATCATGCTCGAGACGGTGAAGATCTATGCGTCAGACTACTCTCACCCTGATACGAGTGGCAGGTTTTGCCCTGACCATAGTTCTTTGGAGGTGGATACTCCAGCAGTCGTTTTCGCCTCTCGTGAATCTCTTTTGCATTATCGGGACTTTGCTTGCGATTTTCCCGACGGTATGGATTGGACATGGGCTACTCGATATTAAGCCCACGATAGAACAAGTGGCGTGGGTTACCACAGTAGTGCATGCAATCTTGATGGTGCTATTCGGGATGGCCATCATTAAAGCGATCCAAACGGGTGATACCTGGCGGGGATTGATCATTCCGATTCCACGTAGTCTTGGGATAACCTTGGTATATATCACAGGGGCTGTCACGCTGCTCACGGTGGCAAATCTTGCCATACGAGGATTGGGGGCGCCATTTGCCATCGCGCTCAGTCGCCGGTTAGCAACGAATTGGTTGTATGCCCGGACGCGGAATCCGATGGTCTTGGCGACGCTGGCATGGCTCGTAGCGGTGGGTTTGTGGTTACAGTCAACGCTTTTTGTGGTTTGGGTACTGGTGTTGGTAGCTCCGGCGTGGATAGTGTTTCTCAAGGTGTACGAGGAGCGAGAATTGGAGATTCGGTTCGGTGAGGCCTATCGAGAGTACAAGGCTAAAACATCTTTTCTTTGGCCAAGAAAATCCAAAATGTAAACGGCCGCCCAACCCCCACATGCAGCCGACCCGCTCCGCGGGCGGCTGATGTGCACCGTTGGGCGCACTTGATGGATGGTCATCATGACAAGAGAGTGTTCTCTTGTTGCTACATAGCTGCGCGCTCATAGTTGTTTTCCGTCCGCCCTGCTTGAGGCGTACGGTCAGCTAATGGGCAAAGTGATGGAGGATCAACCATGAACGACAATTTCGAAAAGAGGGTTTGGGACGCAGCGTTGGCAGGATGGTGGACGTTGCTGGTGGCCGCAGGATTTCTCATGCTTCAGTGGATCGTCTACCTGCTCGTTATGTCCGGACGACCTGCGTGGGTTCTTTCACTGTGGGGGCCTGATGTCAGCTGGCATGACGTTCATAACCTCTGGTTTTTGGGCTTAGGGTTCTTCAAGGTCTCCTTGCTACTTCTGGCGGTTGTGGTTCTCTGGCTGACATTATGGGCCAGGCAATTGCGAAAACGGGCAGGCACTTCATGAAGTGTTGAATTCGCTCTCGGAAGCGTTTCCACGAACAGTCAGATCGTTGCTGCGGTCGCAATCAAAGAACAAAGAACAGAGACATATCGTAAGTGCGCCCAACAAGTCGTTCGAGCGGACAGCGCCTTCGCTCAGCACATTGGCGCTGCCGCTCAACTCCGGCCTTGGGCACAGGGAAAGGGCACTCGACTATGTTCATGACACCGAGGGGACTAAAGATTCGCATAGATGTTCCGACGGGATTCGCCTTGTTGGCACGCCCTTGGAGAATTGACCCAAAGACGGACGCCTTTCGCGTCCTAAAGACTGTCGAAGGACTTGAGAGCATTCCTTCTGTCGCCGGATTCGTAGGGGCTTTCATTGGGCTGTTAGAGGGTTCCGCGTCTTGGCATGTGGCTGGAGGCCTTGTTGTAGGCAATATCCTCGGCACCCTGCTCACGATGTTTGGCGCATTCATTGTCCCTGGTCTCCCCACTATCGCCACTTGGTGGAGTTGGATATCAGGTTACAGTCTGCTGGTGGGGATCGGTGTTGCGTCTGCTTGGTTTCTGAAGGGGTGGGAGTATGCCGCAGCCTGGATCATAGGGTCTGTGCTCGCGTTCGTGATTTCAATTCTGTTCATCGAACCACCCCGAATGAAGTACTACAAGGCCAAGATTGGAGTTCCTCTCGGCCAGTCCGAGGTCAACTTCTTCAATGCATACCGTTTGCATGCTGATCGTTTAGGGCTTTCCAACTCTGTGGAAATATCGGAGGACGAAATTCAATCTGGGGAGTGGCAACGCTGCCTTGAAGATTTCGCTGGCAAGTATCCAGATGCGGTTGCAGGGTTTGTCAGGTAGTACTGGAAAACTTGCGCGTATGCCCAACCAACGCTTCGAGAGGGACGCTCCGCCAGCAAGCTTCGCTTGCTGTCTACGCGCCCCTCAAGCTGAACGTCAGGTTCCAAACCTATCCTCGGCTTGACTCGAAGCTGGGTATGATATAGAGTCATACTTAGAGGCTGCATATGTCCAGATCCAAAATCGCCATCACCATTGACGAATCAACCCTGGAACGTCTGGATGAACTTGTCGAACAATCCATGTTCCCCAGTCGCAGCCAGGCGATCCAGGAGGCCGTTGATGAAAAACTAGCTCGGCTGAAGCAAAGTCGGCTGGCCCGGGAATGCGCCAAGCTCAACCCAGCCTTCGAAAAATCGTTGGCAGAGGAAGGACTTTCAGAGGATCTGTCGGAATGGCCCGAATACTAAGGGGTGATATCCGCTGGGCCGATCTCAACCCGGTGCGC
>Ga0315277_10002803_pt1 | contig 23982 bp, 26 predicted proteins | sample YL17G05_15_MG_FD_203695 | JGI IMG/M metagenome (GOLD analysis project Ga0315277, IMG submission 203695) | Sediment microbial communities from Yellowstone Lake, YNP, Wyoming, USA - YL17G05_15 | ecosystem: Environmental > Aquatic > Freshwater > Lake > Sediment | place: USA: Wyoming | collected... | reverse complement strand
GCTCTTGTATCTTTCCAAGTAAATCACTAAGTCATCTCCTCGATTGACTTGCACGTTATCCACTTTCTTGATCACGTCACCCACTTTCAAGCCTGCATTGTCCGCTGGTCCTCCAGCTGTTATGCCAGCTACGTGCAATCCGTCTGTGTAAGTCGGATTGTATTCAATACCGACCCATGGATGATAATAGTGTCCAACTGCCGACTTAAGGGCTGGAATCACCCGCAAAACGAGCATTGATGGCACAGCATATCCTATTCCTATGAAGCCTGTTGCGCCCGTGTTGCCAGTTTCTATGGCGAATGTAACGCCGATAACGAAACCTGAGCTGTCAAGCAATGGCCCGCCTGAATTTCCCGGGTTAATTGGAGCGTCGATTTGGATCACGTCGACAATGGAGTAGTTTCCCTCGGGTGCCGGAACCCCGAGAGATGACAATTGCAGCACTCTTCCGAGTTGGCTCACGATGCCAGAGGTCATTGAGCTGCTCAACAGGAATGGGTTTCCGATTGCATAGACCGGTTCTCCGACCATCAGCTGAGTTGAATTTCTGATGAGCAGCGGGTGCGACTGTGCAGGCAGCTTGTTCACATTGATCAGCGCCAGGTCACTGTAAACATCAGGGGTTCCTACGATCTGGGCTGTTTCGGTGCTTCCATCGAAAAACGTCACAGTGATGGCTCTCTCATTCTCTATGACGTGGTTGTTAGTAATGATGTCTCCTTGCGTGTCGTAGACAAAACCGGTGCCGTAAACTGTTGAACCGTCTGTCTGATCGTTCGTTACGAGCACGACTGAGGGTTCAGTTTGATTGTAGATTTCGACTGCCGAAAGGTTGTATGTTTGGTTGACGTGTGATTCTTCAAACAAGTGTGTAAGCTGTTCAACCTCAGATGCTAGATTTGCATTATCACCCTTCAGAGTGGCAATGTCCGCCTTCAAATCAAAGTATACAACGGCCAAACCTGAAGCCAACGCTACACAGATTAAGGCTAGAGCTGCAATCGATTTCATGTTCCCCAAGTTATCATTCACCTTGCATGATTGACTTTGAGACTAGCAGTGAGAAACTTCCATAAAAACCTACGTCTAATAGAAGCATGAAAGTCCCGGTCGACTTTGGAAAGCTGATCTTTAGAACTCGCGAGAATATGATCATTCGATCAGGTCATATTACCTTTGCAGCCAAATTGAGGGCAGTCAGAAGACTCAGCGCGCGCACTGTGGAATGTGTGCGTAAATCCTAAATCCTTCAAAACAGAAACTGTAGCCTTGTAAAAACGAGGCACAGAGCGAAGTTGAAAGAAAAAACGACCATGAACGTGCATACTGCCTTTGTCGGGGAAGCGAAGGCATACCAGAGGCTCCTCATGTTCGCAAAGAAAGCTGAAGAGGAAGATTTGCCACAGATAGCCCACTTGTTCAGAGCGGTGGCTGCGGCGGAGAGTGTTCACTCCCGAAGACACTTTGCCCTGCTTGAGTCTGTCGCTGACACGCAGACTAACTTGGAACGAGCGTTTCAATCTGAAATGGCGGTAAACGGTGTTCATTACCCTGAAATGCTGCGTGATGCTGAGGAAAATGGCGACGAAGCCGCCGCGTTAGTGTTTTCGCAAGCCCGTGATGTTGAGGCTGAGCATGCGGAGCTCTACAAGAGGGCACTTAATCACCTCATAGCTCAACGGTCAACTGAGTATTACGTGTGCACCGTTTGCGGTCACCTATCGGAAGGCAAAGCGCCAGAGACCTGTCCGATTTGTGGAGCTCCAAGTTCAAAATTCGAAAAAGTGCCCTAGACAGGGTTATGACGTTAACCATGTCAGCAGCTTATGTTTGTACGTGTGTGCAGTACATAATTCATGAAACTGAGATTCTGGCTATTCAGAGATGGATTGATTTATTGAGGCTTCATATTCCTAAGCTCCGTCCTAGCCCCAGCATGTTGGATTCGTTTTTTCAATGAGGCTAAAATCGCAAATTGGGATTTATTGTGACCGAATTTGTACGAGGTCGTTGAATCATTCAAAACATATGTTGATGAAAGCTGAACTGTAAGGATAAATAGGTTGCATCGTTTGAAACTACGTGATGTTCAACCGTAGCCCATCCCTGCAGCCGATGAACCATAGAAGGGATTCGGTCATTATAGTTTCAGAGATACTGTTGTGTGCGGTTAAGGGAGTGGGAAAAAGTGAAATGATGGGCAAAGTCGGTCTTAGCTCTGCTCAACTGAAGAAGTACTTGCAATTTCTCTTGAGATCCGAATTGTTGGCCGTAAGTGACCACGGTCGGAGACCGTTGTTCGAAACGACAGCGAAGGGAAAGAGCTTCTTAGAAACATTCGACAGAATCACCAAGCTGCTTGCCTAGAACAGGCTTCTACCGTTTTCCGCGTCGGCAGCGAAGTCATACGTGATTACGGTTTCTATTGTGAAGCAGCATGCCACTATCTACGGTGTCGCTCGATCCTTTCATGTTTCTGTGTCTTTCGGCGCCATTCTCTTTTCTTCTGCGTTTTGATGAAAGCTCGGCCGTAGCCGCGCTGAGGGACATCCCCTCCTCGGTACTGATCGATATTCTCATAGAAAGTTCTGTATTCAATTTGGTTCTGCTGAAGAGCCATGATGTTCTCGTTCAGTTTTTTCTTCTTTTCGGGGTCGGTTATTTTGTCGTAGATGTCAGAGTAAGTCAGAAAGGCGGCATGATACTGAAAGTTTGACGGATCGTCGATTGAAAGCTTCTCCGGCGAAGCCGGCTCTTTAGCATCAGTTTCTTCAACCATGTTTTTGCAGGCTCTTGCGACACTATAGAATGGAACCGTCGCCTTTTATAGATAACGTTTGTTGTTGAGCCCTGGATTCCCACAGTGCATACTCGATGCGCAACTTGGGCTGGGAACGAGAAGCAGATTTGCACGCGGGGAACCGCTTGGATGACGTGCACTGAGGTTTCACGGAAGCTTAGCCGGAAGGGTCTCTGGTGATGATGCCCACCTGTTCAAGGCTTTGCAGTACGTTCCCGTCCTTTGAGAATGGCAAGTGGTGTCGAACCTCCAACAGCATTCGAGGCAAGTGGCCACGGGTTTCAGCTTTCCCCTGTTATTTGCTCGGCGAAGAAAGACTATTGCCCTTCTGCCTTCATCTAAGCCCTTGGGGGCTATCATAGTTGCCCTGGCAACAAAGCGTGTCTTTTTCTTCTCAGTCTTGAGAGAAACGTCGCCTGCCTGACTTAGAAGGATCCAGACAGAATCGAAGGAGTCACGCAGACTCACAAATCCACCGTGGGGCTTAATAGGAGTCATTGAGCACGCGTCCAGTCGACCGAGTACTTGAATGAACCAGCGTAATATGCTTTCGGAGAATCAGCAGGGCTCACCCGCTAGTCGGACAATAGGTTCCATCTTGTCTGTGTGAAAGAACGCGGAATCTATCGTAGGGATGGACAGTTATCCATATATCAGGGCTTCAGGCATCATAGGATGATCATCATGAGGTCCAAGTTCACGTATGTTGGAATAAGAGTGACAGATCTGGAAAGATCTATCGATTTCTACACGAGAATACTCGAATTGAAAGTCACGGGCCGAGGCAAGATCGAGCAGACTAAGGGGGAAACCGTCGGCTTGCAGAGCGAAAAGGACGGTTTTATCCTTGAACTGAACTATTACGAGGAGGGCAGCCCATACAATACGAAATACAGCGTAGGCGAGGGACTGGATCACCTGGCCTTTAAAGTCGATGATTTGGACAAGGCCTTGGAAGAAGCCGAGAAGGCGGGACATCCGGTGATCCTGAAGATGAAGGCAGATGGCAGTCGATGGGCTTACATAGAAGATCCGGACGGAATCTGGATCGAACTGTTCTAGGCTCAGCGCTTGTGCTCTTTGCTTATGTTGAGAGCCCTCGCTGACCTGCGGTTTAGGGTTGATAACACGCGGACAGAGAGAGACGGCCCCTCCTCCCTCCCCCGGTCGGTTTTTCTGATCTTGATTTTCACTGTTTGTCTATGTGGGTTTAGGAAGGCTGACTTGTGTTATCTGTATTTTGGGATGTTGTGACATCCGAACATTTGACCTACCCCCTCACAGGTCGGTTTTTCAGATCTTGGGCTCGGCGGCTTATCGATTCGATGATGACCTACCCAACTGTTGGGTTGAAATCACGCGAACAGTTGATACCCCCCTCCTAGGTCGGTTTTTTAGGCGTGTATGCGTCGGCCTTCAAGCGTAGGTTGGTTGCGCGAGTGGATGTTTCGGCATTGGCCCTGTTCAACCTTGTTTTGGCCCTGTGTTCGACGCGGGCGGATGTTGTTAAGTTACCGCAGAAAACCAGATCCATCAAGATCTATTTTTGTTTGAATTTGGCAACAACCTAACGCGCTGCCTCGCGTCAGACTATAGGCTTGGATTGGATTTAACCTTGAACTTGGATCGTTTGCCGCAATGTGGACAATGGATGTAGCGGACGCCAAAAAAACCGAACGCTCGGGTTGCGAGCTTGTGTCAGTCATAGGTTACGGTGGAATAGGCGCTTCCGGGACGAAGATGTGGAATTTCTTCGAAATCAAACTCTACCACATTTTGGGCACTTTAGATGCGTAGTCAACAACTAATCGGTGGCCTCCAAGAAAACGTTGAATCGGTCAATAACAGTCATCTCTCAGACGGCGGAAACAATCTTCTCTTAACGGAAAACAAGACTGCAAACACGGCAAAGAACAATATGCCAAATAATAGCTCCACGATTCCATCAGTAATGTCCACAGAAAGACTCCAAATGCCAAATATCAATAGAGTCATTCCTCCAAGAAGCAATAAGATCGTCGCCACAGGCCTCCATGAAGACGGATATTTGCGGTAATTGGGGTTGGTTGACATAGTAATTTCAAAAGTAATTTTTGGTTATAAAACTTGAGCTCACACGCACTTCGGATAAGGGCGCGCGAGAATCGGGGCGTCTGAAGGCACTTTGGTTCTTCGCTTTTTGCAGTTGGAGTCTTTTTGCAGTTCGAGGTGATTTCCGATGCCTGGTAAATTGAATGGGCGCCTAGTTTAACGTGTGATGATTTTGGTGTCATCGGAGCTTTCAGAGAAGGCTTAAATTCGTTCTAGGCGAGTTTTCTTATAACGTGATGGTGGGTTGAACAGGAATTTTGCGGTCGAAGCGCGCCAGCTCTCGCGGGATTATGTTTCAAACAGGAGGAGCCACGTTCTTGGGAAAAAATCGACAACTGTTATCAGGGCGCTTGACCGGGTTGACTTTGAAATTCAGGATGGCGAGTTGTTCGGTTTGCTTGGGCCGAATGGCGCCGGGAAAACTACTACCGTGAAGATTCTTTGCACGCTGCTTGAGCCAACTGGGGGTCGTGCTTTTGTCAAGGGTTATGATGTGGTGAAGCAGGGCGAATGCGTGAGGAAAATTGTGAACATGGTGGCCGGCGGTGAGCGGATGCTCTATTATAGGCTGACGGGCAGAGAGAACCTGAAGTATTTTGCGGACCTTTACGATGTTCCCCGGAGAGAGGTGACCGCTAGAGTGAACGGTCTGTTGGGGCTTATGGGGCTTTCTGACAGGGCCGATGACGAGGTTGAAAAGTACAGCAAAGGAATGAGACAGCGTCTGCAAGTCTGCAGAGGGCTGATCAACGATCCTGAAGTGCTTTTTCTCGACGAGCCAACCTTGGGACTGGACATAAACATTGCGAAGGACTTGCGCAGTTTCATTCGTGAAAAGGTTGTTCGAGAACAGGGCAAGACGGTTTTGTTGACTACGCATTACATGTATGAAGCGGAGGAAATGTGCGACAGAGTAGGCTTCATCAGTAAGGGCAAGCTTGTCGCAATCGGGCGACCGGACGAGCTTAAGAGAAATATGCCTTCAGGATTCTCTATGGAAATACTTGTGACTCAACTGACGGACGAGGCCATCAGCAGTCTGAGGCGATTGGAACTTGTGAAGAAAGTGATAACGACAGACTACGAGGGCGAAGCGGAAGGCGAAAAAGTCGACAGGCTGATAGTCAACGTTGACAACGAAAAGGCTGTGCCGCAAGTGTTGGGCCATATGGCAGCCGAGCACTGCCGAGTGGTTTCCTTCAACCTTCGTGGGCCAACTTTGGAGGACCTCTTCATGTTCTATACGAGGGAGAAATGAATGTTTGCGCGAGTAGTCTTGGCTGAAGCAGTGAAGAGCCTCAGGGTTTACTTCTTCAGCGCACGAACACTGTTCTGGGCTTTGGCTCTCCCGCTTGGAAATGGGCTTTACCTGTACTTTTTGTATTTGCCTTTCGCCACAAGCTCAGTTAGTCTTCAGTTCAATTCTGGAACCTATACTTTGAATTTAGTGGGTTTTACGATAGTTGGGCAGCTGCTGTACTCCTTCTTCACGATGATGCTGTTGGCAGGTGCATCTTTTGACTCAGAAAGGTGGCAGGGCACTCTGGAAGCGGTTTTGCTCTCGCCGGCTAACCGCGTTGCAATACTGTTAGGTGGAGCCTTGGCAAACGCTGTCAATTACATGTGGGTGCTCATTGCCTTGGTTCTGTCATGGGTATTCATCATTCACGTGAATATTCTGGTTACGGACTTCTTTGCCCTCGTCCTGTCGCTGGTCTTGTCTTACCTTGCAATGGTCGCTCTTGGGATGTGTTTGGCGACTGCTGACATATATTCTAAGAGAGGAAGCATACTTACGGGATGGCTTCAAGAACCGGTGATGTTTCTCTCAGGTCAAGTCTTTCCGTTGCAGTCGATGCCGGGATTTCTGCTGCCTTTCAGCTACTTGTTGCCGTTGACGTTCGGCCTCATGGCCGTCAGGTTGACTCTGCTGGGCGGAGCATCAATGCTTAACGTGGCGACTGCTCTAGCTGCGCTCGCCTTCATGTCCATCATATTCTTCGCGTTGTCTATGCTGTTGGCGAATTATGCTGAAAAGAGGGCCAAACAAAAGGCCACTTTGACCGAATTCTGAGGAGGAAGAAAGCATAGCCAGTCACAGCCTCAGAGTCGTTGTTTCGACAGCCAAGGTGAATTTGATCATGACTTGGCGATTCTTCAGTTGGATGGGTTTCTCCCTGAGGTTCTTCACGCCCATAATGACGCTTGGAGCCGCGTGGGTATTGTACAACGTGGTTTATTCAGGTAAGCTGGCTCCTCAGTTTGGAACGGCTGTCGGCGGTTCTAGTTACTTGTCATTCATAGTGGTAGGTAACGCGTTCTACGTGTTTGTTTTTGCTGCTGCCTTCGTCGTCGGCAGGGTCATGTTTTGGGAGCGGGCAACGGGCACGATTGAAGCAACGTTCATGACGCCTATGAGCCGCTTGGCCTACATGTCAGGAATCATGGTGGCGGCAGCTGCCAACGCTTCGATCGATTTCGTGGCCGTCTTTGTGTTGGGCTTGGCCTTCGGCTTCCGAATAGCCCTGTTTAACGCGCCAGTATTTTTCACTAGTTTGTTTCTTACTGCCTTCGGATTGTTCGGAATCGGGTTGATAACTAATGCGATAACGCTGACGTTTCGAGATCGGACAACGACGGCCAACAGTTTGATGATATTGTTCATGGTTTTCTGTGGTCTAGTCTGTCCAGTAGAGCTCATGCCGTCATGGGCTCAGTGGATTTCGAAGGCTTTGCCGTTGACTTATGGGATAAGGTTGATGCGGGCCTCGCTGCTAGGCATGGGAACCGTCGACGCGACGTATGACGCTCTTGCGCTGCTCATTCTGGGCATTATCTATGTTATGGTGGGCGTAGTTACGCTCGCACAGATTGAGAAGAACCTGAGGAAGAAGGCTCTGTTTTCCGTCTTCTAATCCGCGATTGGTCGTTAGCCTACCGACGCTTGCTGCGGGGGAAAATCGGAATAGATACGCAATTGCTATCCGAGTTCATCCTTGCTTCAGTCGACCAGTAAAGAGAACTAACTTCAGTAGCATTAGCGCTCACACGTAAGGGTCAAGTTTTGCGTTTGGGTTTAGAGGTAAAGTTTTATCTTTTTCTCTCCTGTACAAGTGAATCCTATGGATAACCTCACAATTAGAAGAGCAGCTTCCTCGGATGTTGAGAGAATTGTTGAGCTAAGATTGTTGTCACAGGAGCACGCTGAAAAGTCCAACCCCTTGATTTGGCGAATAACTAAAGAGGGAAAGAAGCTTCTGAAACAGAAAGTTGAGAATGACTTGGCGGACAGCAACATTCAAGTATTGCTTGCTGAAGCAGATGGTGAGATAATAGGGTATGTCCAAGGCGAAGTTACGCGCAGAAGTGACCATATGCCTACAATTGTTGGTCAGGTCTCGCTTATGTACGTTGTGAAGCAGTTTAGAAGAAAGGGCGTTGGAAGACGCTTGGTGAAGGAACTCTGTAAATTCTTTAGTTCAAACAAGGCTGAGGACTTGACTGTGAGATACATTATCGGCAATAGGGAAGCTGAGGGGTTCTGGAGAAAGTTGGGGTTTGAGCCTATAATAACGACGAGTAGCACGCACCCTAAGGAATTGGATTTCAAGCTGAAGGTCATGGTCAACTAAATAGAAGGGTTTGGCGTAAAGTTTTGCCCCAAAACCCGCAAAGCCCAGAGAAAAGAGAGACTCGCTCAGACGTTAAGCACACTCTTAGCGCGCTAGGATTTCAAAGAGAGAGCCTTTAAGGAGCTAGGATTCGAAACGAATTGTCCTACCGTGAAGCGGTCCTCAGATGTACACTTGTTTTATATAGCAAAAATGTGAGAATTGATGGCCACTGGTGGTTAGATGGTTGAGGAGAAAAAGTTCACGGAGAAAGAAGCTCACAAGAAGTTTGCTGTGGACTGTTTCAACCTGGTTTGGAACTTGATGGAGAAGAAGGACAGAACTAAAGCAGACGATGATAGGATGATACATGCGGCGCATGCGTCCCGTTTTCATTGGGGTGAAATTGGAGCACCCGTCAACCTTGAAAGAGGCGAATGGCAGGTTTCCAGAATGTACACCGTTCTCAACAGGCCCCAATCTGCACTCTATCATGCAAAGAGATGCTTTGAGATCTGCAAAGAAAACAACATAGCAGACTGGGACATCGCCTTTGCATACGAAGCCATGGCCAGAGCCCACGCCACTGCAGGACAGAAAACAGAGTGCAAGAATAACATGGAACTCGCCAGAAAAGCAGCGGAACAAATCAAGGAAAAAGGCGACAAGGACTACCTGTTAAGCGAGCTTAAGACGATCAGCTGTTAAGAGCAGATACTGTAAACTTATCTGTCTTGACTCCTGAAGAATTCTGTGAAGTCTTCGGTTGATGACCGTTTTCATTTTTCCTTTGTTTTTCCCCAACCTATTCCGTTCCAAATTCTTTCGTGGAAATAGTAGGCTATTGTTGTATAGATATTGCTGATAACCGGGTTTAAGGCAAGCTTTTATTGGATCGACCGTGAGGGCATACGTATACACATAAACCGCAATACCCTTCTCCTAGCTTTTCTTCTCTCTTCTTACGATAACTCCTGCACAAATGGGCATTGAACCTGACTTCCCTAGGCTCTGAAGGATTAAATGAGGCTCCAGTGAATGCTTTAACGGGGCAAATGTCCATACATTCTCTACAATCACTGCACTTCTCACCAATTGGCGAACCTGCTTTTAGAGGCGCGTCTGTGAGGATAGTTGCAAACCTTACTCTTGGACCGTAGCTTGGTGTAATTAAAAGGCAACTCTTTCCTATCCAACCTAGACCAGCCAAGTTTGCTGCAAGCTTATGAGAAAATACTCCGATGAGCTTGTTAGAATCAACAGTTTGAGAAGCAGGTATAGCGTAGACTTGGTAACCTTTCTCTTGAATTCTTTTTGCTAACAACAAACCAACATGGTCTAAATGCGAATTAACAGAGTTGTAAAGTGCTGTATAGGTGTAAATGACTGCTGGATCTTCATGCCTGTACAGTTCGTCAACAACTGCATCTAATAAGCGAACGCCGATTGATATAGCCCTCGAAAACTTTCTTAAGTATTCTCCACCCTGCCTACACACAAAATCCTGAGCGATTGTTAAGTCTGCAACTCCAAATAGGTCAGCTCCTAATTCTTTCGCCATTTTTTCCAGGTCAGTTTCCATGGACGGTTTGGCCAACAAAGACATCAGGATATCTTGTCCTAACTTGGGATATTTAGTTTGCTGGTCGAGCCCGTAAACCCAATACTAAGCAAATAGCGCACGCTCGTTTTGGTTGGTTGGATAAAACTTTACCCCCCCCCCACACACAACGACGATGAAGGATAATTTGGCCACCCATCCCTGCCCTTCCGTGCGCGCTAGTGGCTATCTGTGATTGCTAATTGTGAGCTAGACATAAAACCACTCACGCGTGAAAATAGAGCAGATAGTGATTGGAATTGCTTGAAGGAAAGAATGTCAATCTAAGAATTGCTGAGAAAGAGGACATATCGCTGGTCTTAGAATGGGTTAACAATCCTGAGTTCTATGGCTTATACAATCCTCTTCAACAAACCTCCAAAACAGAATTAGAGAAGAGATTCGAAAATCTCCCTCCTGAAGAAAAGGCGTTCTTCATAGAGAAGAAAGACGGAAGCAAAGTAGGCGGCATAAGTCACTCTCTCGTAGGAAACCAGTGGGAAATAGGTTACACTTTGATCCCGACAGAGAGGCGAAAAGGTTACTGCACCGAGGCTGTAGAGATTATGGTGGACTATTTGTTCCTTTCAAAGGATATAGGACGCATTCAAGCCCATACTGACGTGAGGAATGTAGGTTCACAGAAGGTTCTGGAACATGTGGGGTTCAGAAGGGAGGGGACAATCCGAAAGAGCTCCTTCGTAAGAGGAGAATGGAGAGACATGTTCCTTTACGGTATCCTAAGAGAAGAATGGAAAGAACCAAGAGTACTAGCAAAAACAGTTTGAGAAATAGGAACAAAACTTTACCCCCAAACCTCAACAGAAAGTGTTAAGTGCAGTTCAACATGAGCATATATCAGGTGATAGAATGATCTTCATCACTTTAGCGAGATTTAAAAAGAAGCCGACGAAGGCGATGATCGCTGAGTCATCGAAGCTCATGGAGCAGGGACTCAAGGAGGCGGGCGGCAAGATCTTAGGTTGGTACTGGACGCTTGGCAGATACGACACAGTCGTCATAACAGAGGGAAAGGATGAGAAGACCATGATGAAGGCCGCCATCCGATTTGGCGACATGCTCTCACCGGAGACCCTCGTCGCGGTGACCAGAGAAGAAGCAATTAAGCTCATCGAGTAACCGTGCGATGACAAAATGATCTCGATGCAGGCTTCGGGCTCCAACTCCGGAGACACTCTCCTCTTTTTTTCCGGCAAGCTTAGCGCGTGTTATAGCACCAAACCATCGCTAGACTGTCAGGCTGTCACGACAGTTGGTTGGTTGGGGTAAAGTTTTATTTTCTCACCTGAACTGCAACTGCTACCTTCTTCAAGTTTTGCGATGTATCGAACCTTCTTGATCACAACAGAAACCTTCTTCCTATCTTTAGTCAAAGTCAAATAGCCACAGTCTTTCCAAATCATTATTTCAACCCTTTAGAAACTTAGACCTAAGGCACCCAATATTAGAAAAAAGGGAAGATTTGGATTTCGTTCGCTATTTGTAGTTGACGCCGTTTATTTCAAAGATAAAGTAGGCGATTTTGTCCATGTGTCTTGCTGCGAATTCTGCCTCTATTGTTTCTGATGGTTGCAAGTCCACTTTGACATTGTCATCGTAGAGCAGCATGCTTTTCACATTGCCTAACGTGCTGTGTACTGCGCTCACGAGTGGAAATTCGAAAAGCCTGCCTCCGGGATCCAGCGCGTAAAGCTTGATGTAGTCTATGTGACTCGTGTAGTTGTCGAGTTCCTTCAAAGATATAAGGTATTCATTATGTTCTGGGACAAGGTCCTCTTTTGGTATTGGTGTCTGAACAGTGATGTCAGCCGTGCTGTGTATGTTTATGAGACCTTCGTCGACAGATTTCTCTCCATTCCAAGCATAGAGTTCAGGGCATCCCCCTCCCCCACCGGTGGGATGATGCAGAACAGATATGTAGACCGGCTGCGATGAGATAGTCACCACTCCCCCTGCCCAGTCGTAATACTCCAATTCTGTCCAGATCTGTAAGGTGTGGCTGATGTCGCCCAAATCCGAGAAAACCCAGATGAACGTAGATCCTAGTGTAGCGTCATACACGGCATACTCGTTGGGATCTTCAAGGCTGCCCGGAACTTTAACATAGGCAAGAATATCGCTATAACCACAGTCTTGCTTTCCCGTTGGAAGTGTCGGGGAAAGAGCCCGTGACAGTATCGTCGCAATCTCTACGGTTAAAAGGACTCCGCCAACGATCTGACCTGCGACTGGGACTCCCACTATGGCTGTCGCCATGATTGGAAGAGCTGCTTTTAAACCAGTTACAAATATGTCATTGGCTGCAGTGGCCCACGGGTTCGAAGTATCGTGAAGTCTAACGTTATAGCCGCCGATCTCCGAGTTCTGAACATTTATGGCTGCTTCATAGTCGCCTGAGGAAGGAAACTTCTGAGCCTTTATTGTTAAATAGTCAATAGTTCTTGGAAGCATACCACACTGAAAGATTACACCCGCAAAGTTTCCTAGACTGCCAGAACTATATGATGTGCCCTTAAGGCCCGTTTGATCCTCTATTCCAACAACTGTGGAAACGTCTTTGGTGATATACTCATACTCAAAAAATATGTCGTCTTCGTAGTTCCATCGGTTCTGACGTAGGATTATTTGGAAGGTCTGTGTATTGCTGTTAGCGTAGTTGGGGACGGCGTTCCAGGTGACGGCGAAGACGTAGAGGTTAGAACTGTCAAGACCGCTGAAATATGTGATAGAGCCGCCTTTTGCCGGGTTCAGGTCTCGCCAAAAACCTGCGATCAACGTGTTTGGAGTTGCACTGTTCGGTATGCTTTGAGGACTGCAGCTTGTCGATGAAGAGTCAAAGCTCAGAAATCCGTTGCTGCACATCCAGACTTTGTTGTAAACGATGCCGTAATAACGGAATCCGAAGGGAAGGTTGAACTGCTTTGATTGGTCATCCTGGGTTATTCCTGTGGACGTAGAGGAACCATACCAAAAGGTCAGTCCTGTTGACTGCACCGTATACTTGATGCCTGCTCTCGTGTTTGCACATGACACCACTCTGAAACTGAGGAAATCCTTTCCTGAAAAAGTCGCGCTGTCCTCAACATATTCTATGATTTCGACACCCATGCCACAAGATGCGATACCATTGGTGTAGCCGTTAGACACTGTCTGATGATAAACAATGGAGGCATAAGGACGGTTTACATACCATTCTGTCGCGGCAAAAACTTGGCTGATCATAGGGGACACTAGTAGCACAACAAGAAGCATCGTACCGCAAACCAAGGCTACTCGTTTTCCGATTGGTAGAATTCTGATTCACGCTCCTTTCTTACTATTCTTTCCGCAGTGTATAATCATAGGCTAACACTTTTAACACTTGTCATTGAACCGAACATGGTAAGGGTAACTGCAATGACGCCTCAAGCCCCAGAAAAATTCCTCGACATGATAGGGGACATTTGGGCTGAAAAGACAGAAAGGAAGACAAAAAGGAAGCGAAAATAACGCTGAATACCCCCTTTGCAAAGCCCCTGAACCCCCTTCTGACCCCTCTTTTTCCCGTCTGCATACCCTAAAATCCCTCTAAAGACCCTTTTTTTCACCCCTGCAGGACGGGGATTTATTCTATCGGATAGAATAATTCCCCTGTATAGTATAGGGTACTAGTATAGTGTACTACCCGTGAACCCTGTTTAACTGCCCCCGTGAGCCTGCCTTTTCAGGGCAGCGTCACGTCTTGCTACTGCTAGTCATTGTGTGTGTGCGGTAAAGTTTTATCCAACCAACCAACATCCTTCAGGGCAGGGATCGTGATTCGTCTTCAGCCACGTTAGGAGTTGGCTGGATTAAATCTTGGTCCCATACTTGATGAAGATATATGCCTTTGTTGTTCGAATTTTGAAACGTTAACCGAGACCTTTTCCCATTCGATTCGCGACGGCATTTACTATCTTCTTCTCAAGCCATCCGTTTGCCAACTGTTGAGCGATCAGGAGCCTATCATAATAATCATGGACTTGTTGAACTTTTCCGTTTCTAAACTCGAATACAGCCATCCCTGGCAACTGCTGTTTTTTGCCGCCACCCCTGGAAGAAGTCCCCTCTGAAACAAATTCAAGGACGGCCTTATTTCCTTCGACAACAAAGCCTTTCGCTGTAAGTGTTAGCTCTGAGTAATTTGAAAAGGACCATGTGTAGTATCGCTTGATCTCTTCCTTTCCTCTAAATGTTCCCTCAGGTCGAATAAAGGTCGCGTCATCCCCAAAGAAAGAAGTCATCCTCGTTAAGTCCTTCTTGTTGAACGCTTCAAGAATATTGTGTATGATACTCTCAAGCGCACCAGATTCCAACCAATCACTTCTCCTAGAATAAACAATCGCCATTTCTCTAATAGTCGATATTTATGACTTGCGGTGAAATATGGAAAAAAGCCACTGACAAGCCTGGGTTGGTTGGTTGGGGTAAAGTTTTATCCCAAACCCAAACCATAAAAACAACAAATCGGCATAGAAAATGTTAGAAGTGCGTTCATTGATGGTTTGTTATGGAACCTTCTGGCAAGGTCAGATGCCCGTTCTGTGGCAGTTCCAAAGTTGAGTTCCTCGGGATACTTCGGTATCAGTGCTCAGAATGTGGAAAAGAGTTCAAAACCATACGTATCAAACACAGTCTTTTTTCTCTGTTTTCGTGGGGATACAGAGGAGAAACCCGCTGAAAAACATCCAAGTCTTTCCATGGAGCTGATTGAAGATAAACAAGATTTCTCCCTAATCCCCGCAAAAATTGGTTCGGCTATGACCCTTCCGAAAAAACATAGCTAACGCGCGCTGTGTGTGGGGGGGGTAAAGTTTTATCCCGCAACTCAAATAGGTTCTTAAGCTCCGGTGAAAGCTAGATCCATCAATTTTGGCGAAAATAAATTGGTAGGAAGGTGAATAAAGTGAAACTATCCTATACTGAAATCTTCAAGCATTCTGACATACTCAATCCAATCTCTGCAACGTCTTTACTGTCGGCAGGCAAGCTTGCTCAATTGGAACCGAAAAGCATAATCCTCGACCTTGGAAGTGGAAAAGCCTTTCCTTCTCTTCTGTGGGCGAACACGTTTGGAGCCCGAGTTGAAGGATTTGACATAAACCAGAATTACGTTGAATACGCAAATTCGCGTGCCAAAATGCTGAATCTTTCACATCGAGTCAAGTATTCCTGTGAAGACATCAGAGAACTAAGACTTGACAGAGAATATGACGTGGTAGCTTCTCTAGGACTTGGAATAGCACAGTTATATGGAGACAACAGTGATGCTTTGAAGATTTTCAAGACTTTGCTGCATAAAGATGGCATTCTAATCTTGGCAGAACTCGTCTGGTTGGCGAAACCTGTCTCCTCGGAAGTGCTAAGAGCTCTCGGCGAGGCTGAGGACAGCTTTCTTACAGAGGATGGAATGCGGCAGTTGATGGGAGAATCTGGGTTTCAAGTTCTAGGGAACTTTGTTTCTTCGAAAGAAGACTGGGAGCTCTATGTCAGACCTGTCTACACCGCTATGCACGGAATTATTGAAAGCAAGAGTGAACTTGCAGACGAGGCCCGGAAAGTCATGAATGGCTTCAAAGCAGAATACGATGCTGTTGGTCAACACTGGAATATGCTCCTCTGGGTTGCCAAGACCCTCTAGTCTATCCTTTCCCTCCGATGAACTTTTGGAAAAAATGAAAAAAGGATAATGAAAGATAAGTGTATAAAGGAAACTTGAAAGTGGGAATTAAAACCATTTTTGACCATTTTCGGAACAGCCATGCGTGCTACATCGTTTCTGGAAGCCTCTCGTGCTAGCTGTGGGGCTTGCACGTTGCCCGCTTTTTGAGTCTTTCACTTATTGACCGTTGTTTCTAGGTCAAGCAAGCATCACTTTAACTCTACTCTCTGTACTGCCTGCGGATGTCGTTGGATCGCTGTCTTCTTAAGGGTTATAGTCGAAGGGAAAAGAAGGAGAGAGAGGTTATGCAGCGGAAGAGGTTAGCTATCTTTCAAGATGTAGACGATAAGAGGCATGATGATGACATGTTTGTTGACCTGACAATCTACGATGTTCCAGCAGGCCTGCTCAGAGAGTTCGGCGAGAAAGTAGTTCATTCCAGCTACCCCAGCGGAGTCAACGAAGCAATCAAAGACCTACTGCGAAAAGCCATAATGGACCAAGAATCAAAACGCAATGAGACAAGTGTCCCAGCCACGTAAAGCGCCCGCGTTTTGTTTTTTTGTTTTCGTAGAGAGATGTGTGAATGAGAGAGTAGGAGAGAGTTAGTTTGAGAGAGAGAAAGATAAAACTTTACTCCAACCAAGAATAGAGCAGCAACAATAGCGTTGTGCATGAATGGCTAAGATTGGGAGTAATACCAATACACGAAGTTGGTAGCCCCGAACAGGGCATTGTTTGCTTCTCTGTCTGATACGGAAGAACGGCTTCTATGGACAGCAGCTATTCTGGCGTCATTTGCCATGGTGACAGCTTTGATTATGTCCTGCGGAAAATCGACCTTACTTCGCACTTGCTTAAACAGGTCACCAAGCGGCACATCTGGTGCAGGTTCCTTGTGCGTCTCCTCGTATATATCGGCAAGAACACTTTCAATCGAGATTGCGGAAAGAACTATTGACGTTCGCCACTCTGATGACAAGATGTAACGAACGGCGCCATTGAGAAAACTCTTGAGGTCAAATGGGACAGTAATACTTGACTCACTTTTCAGCCAGAGTTGAACGACCCAAGGATAAGGTCTGAAGACGTATCTCATTGAAAAATGCTGTTTGGACTTTTTGACTTCCATATTTTCTTTCACCGTAGGTATAGCTTCGAGCATCTCTTTGAAGCTAAGAATCGCTTTTTCTTTCGTAGAAATGATATCGAACATCCATTTCTTCTTAGAAATATTCTTCTTGTCTATCAGAATGACATCATTGTTCTCTGGGAGCAAGTGGGATTCAAAAATATCGTCTGTCCCAAACAACCTCAATCTAACGACTCTGTCACCGATTTTCCGTTCTCTCGTGAAGGTTTTCACCATAGTTTCGGGGCAGTCTTTGGAATATAGACAGAAGAGCCCCAACATTCCCGTTAAGCCAGAAAAGAAATCCCTATCGTCTCTTCTTTCTTGTTTGAAATCTTCTAGTGCTTCGTTCAGGCGAGATGCCCGCTCCTCCACAAAACGCTTTGGCAGGTTTGGGGGTTTCTGTTCTTCACCAGCATCTTTGAATTTCACAAGCAGCGCTTCCAAATATCCTGAAACTCCCGAGAAATCAATCATGTAGATATGATTGTAGACTCCAACGTCCATTGGGTTCTTCAAGTATTTGATAATGGTTTCCATAAATCTCCATTTCGCCACGTAGGATAAAACTTTATGCCAACCAGTCGGTCGGTCATAAAACTCTACCCCCAAACCCAAACCCCTATCAGGAAATTACAAATCCCAATAGAGAAACGAAAACCCCGAAGACTATTATCAAAAACCATATTGGACCTTTGAAACTACCGATTTCGATATCCATTTCGCCTCTGGACCTTGAACCTATAGCCAGAACCACAAAACCGATTAATACTGTCAACGTGCCTAGTACAACTACACCGCCGTTCATAACCTCAAATTATCCCCCCACTTCTTTAAAAGCATTTAATTGCGTAATTCAGAAAATCCTTTGTGTATCGATTTGCAGCTCTTTCCTCTTTCGTGTCTGATATATCCAAGTCATTAACATCGACTAGGTGATGATGCAACTCGTGCAGTACCGTCCTTTTCGTCAATCCTCTCTTGGAGAAGTAGGCTTTGTTCTCTTCATAGCAAGCGAGATCACCATTCCCAACCTTTCTACCGTTGACCACAATTCTCATCCTTCTTACGCCGTAATATTTTGTTAGGTAGTCCACGGCTCTTTGGCATCCCTCAAGCTCATAGACAAGAAAGAATCTCTCACGTATCTTTCTGGAAGGAACCCTTATCCTCATAGCGACACCTAGGACAACGTGACAACCTTGGAATCCAATCTCCCTTCTCATTCCTGAAATACCTTGCCAGCAGAAAAGCCTCTTCTCCTATCAGCGATTCAATCTCCTGAGACTTGCCCCTACCGATCCTTGGGACATTTACCTTTGAACCAAAGTATTCGTGAAGCCTCTTGGTTAGCTCTCTGGTCTTGGGTTTGTTCAGGTAGATTCTCTTCCCTTTTTTATCGTTGAACATTTCAGTCCTAGCAGTGAAATCCTTGGGGCATAATTCTTTAGCGTAGCCTATCAGGAAATCATCTACTAAGTATCGGTAAATCTCTTCGAAGTCGCACACCAAGCCGGGTCTACCTTGAATGAGAGTGTGCATAAAGCCCAGATGAGTTTCTAGGTGAGCCTTCGTTAAAGCCTTGTAGCATTTCCAGAATAGCAGCTCGTACCTTAGATTGAAAAGGTTGTTAATCCCGTCATAGGCTTGAAAGGTATGACGCTCCTCTGGCCGTAGCAATTGAGGAAATAGCTGGAAGATTTCTCTAAAGTAGCGTTTGCTGTACCAGCTCTCTATGAGAGTGAGCCTCTTTCTGATTAACGCTAAATCCTTGAACTCTTCTTTGTCGATATTCTCTTTGATCCCTGTTATATCGTGCTCCCTTAACCCATATTTCGAGAGTACCTGATTCTGTCCTAGAGCCTTCGCAAACACTATTCGTTTAGCCGTGAGGATTCCCTTGCCATTCTTGATAGCTTCGTACTGGCTAATTCTAGTCTTTACGTGGCTGTCATCCTCTAGGTTCTTTAGAATAGCTATTGGCCTGTCGTTTCTGGTAGTAACGAGAACGTCTATTCCCCAGAACCCAAGAGCCGATAACAGTCCTGTACTTACCATGTTGCCGCTCTTCAACACTACCTCTCCTATCTCCTGCTCAAACAGCGGATACCTTTTCTCCTTTCTGTTCCTGTCTCTAAGGATTATGCAGCCCTTTTCCATTCCTAGATAATTCCCGTAGGTATCTAGGTTCAGGTTTACGGTTTTTACCTCTCGCATCCTTATCTCCCCTATATTCCCTAGAGGCTAGACGTTCCTAAAAAGATAGCGTCTAAATAACGAAGAAATAGGCTTGTTTTACTAATCTAGTGCTTAAGAGGGCAGAATTTAGCATTTTAGGATTATTATAAAGAGGAAATCCGATTAGGTTCATTCTTGCTCTAAAGGCCAGAGCCCGACGAGCCCTGACGATCAGAAAACAATGAAATAATATCAGCAGCAATGCCGAATATCATCAGTATGATTCCAATATTCCTTTCTATGTCGTTGGAATAGAGTATGCCCTGAGAAAAAAGTACCGCTCCGAATATAGCAATGGCAGTGAAAATAACTACTAGTACAGCTAGGCCATCCATGTTTATTCCCCACTATGACAAAAGCAAGGCCAAAAGCACCCTCAAGAATATCCCTTAAGGAGCTTTTCTAGTGTCTGCAAATCGAACGGCATGAATTCATCCATGTTGGTATCACTTGATGGTTCGAATGTGAGGCTTTTGGATGTCTTGTCAAGATATACAAGATTCTTCTTCCATTTCTTCATGATCTGAGTTCTCGTATGGCGTTGCAGGAAAGGTTGATTGAAGCAGCGTACCACGGCGTTGACTTTTTTCTCTATCGCTTTGATGTCTTTCTCATTCATCTTCCCAATCTTAGCTCCTTTGAACACGCTTTTCTTCAATATCTCCTTTCTATATGTGCTGAAAAAACGGAAAAACCGCCCATCTATAACCACAGTGTCCTTCTCGATGTATGATTCTGCCATTCTTTCAACAAAGTCATGCATAAAATGGCTGGTTTTCATCAAAGAATCCATAAACGCCCTTTCAGAAGAGATTTCTTTACATGCTCTCGCCAATTTGATAAACAGAATCATAAATCTGGCCAGAATTCTCGGACTCTCAGAAATACAATCAAGAATTTCTAAAACTTGATGAGGAGTAGGTTGTTTTTCGACTTGCTCAACTATTGAGAGCGATTTCTTGCTGAGTTCCATCAAATCATTAATCAAGACCTCATAATCTTTGACTTCGCTCTGCAAAGCACTAGCAAATTGCTCTTTTGTTTCCCTTTTCTCCTGATAATTATGTATCTTTTCAGATAAAGATATGAGAGGGCTTGCGAGACCGCTTATGAAACGTAGGGCGATTTCGGACATTCCAATTCTCCACCGAAGTAACTATGCAGTAGCATTATTAATTACTTCTTGTCTTACCGTTAACCCCCTCTGAAACCCTTCTGCATCCCCTAAAGAACCCTCTGCAGGCCCTTTTTTCACCTTGCACGGGCTAGGACTTTTTCTATCGGATAGAATAAGTCGGGGTATTGGATAGAATAAGTCGGTGTAGACCCCTGTTTCTGCCCCGTACACCCTGTTTTCGTATCAGCTCAGCTCAACCGTAGCATCCGTCTAGTGAGTACAGTATTGTGTGTGTGCGGTAAAGTTTTATCCAACCAACCACTGACTACCACAACCTTCACCACTTCTATTACCACTCACACTCTTTCCCCTACCACTCATCCTCCACCTGCACCTACCTACCTATACCTACCTACACACACCTATACCGTCACACACGCGCGCACACACACGCACACAAGGAGGAAGGGTTAGGAACTTTCTTCTAGTAGCCATTTACACAAGCTTTTAATTCAGAACTCGAATGATAAGTGAATTGGAAAGGGGAAAGGAAATTGAAGAGAGTAGTTTCTGGGGTTTTGCTTATACTTTTATTGACAAGCATGTTGACATTGGCATTTAATATTCAACCAGTTAAAGCAAGCGGAACCATTTACATTAGGGCTGACGGCTCAATAGACCCGCCAACAGCACCAATTTTAACGGTTGATAATGTTACCTACATTCTAACTGGAAACATTGCCAGCGATGCTGACGGCATTATTATTGAGAGAAACAATATCGTCTTAGACGGGGCAGGCTACAACATTCAGGGCGGAACTTATCCTTACAAAGGAATAGCTCTCGCTCATAGAACAAACGCAACCATTCAAAACCTGGAAGTGAAGGCTTGCTATATGGGCATCTCACTCGATTCATCTTCTGGCTGTATGATTTCTGGGAGCAACATAACTAACAATACGTATGGTATCTATCTCATCAATTCTTCAAACAACACCATTGCTGAGAATTACATGATGGCAGACAGCTATGGTATTATGCTATATCTTTCGAGTAGCACTGTCATTGCGAGTAACATCGTACTGGATGCATATCAAGCCATTACGGTAGATAATTTCAATAACGTAGTTGTCAACAATGTAGTTTCGGGCAATGCTTTTGGCATATCTGTCGATGGCTCACACAATTATCTTTCAACCAACAATGCTTCCAACAATGATATGGGCATTCTCTTAATGACTTCCGATGAAAACATTGTCGGCCATAACACTGTGAACTTCAACACTGGTGACGGTATGTGTCTGACAAATTCGAAAAACAACACTCTCATAGAGAATATCGCATTAAACAATCATGATGGAATTCGCCTAAGTCAATCGAGCAATAATACTCTCATAGGCAACGTTGCCTCAAATAACTGCACGATAAATGATGAAGGGATAACTCTAGAGGATTCCGACAACAACACACTGACAGCCAACACCGTAGAGCTGAATTGGGATGGAATCTATATGCCTTCATCAAGCAACAACATTATTTCGGGAAACAATGTGAAAAACAATCGATTTGGGATAGACTTGGTTTGGTACTCGAACAACAACAGCATCTATAATAACAGTTTCACAAATAATACTGCGCAAGTATCCTCCTATCTCTGCTCGAACACTTGGGATAATGGCTACCCTTCTGGTGGTAACTATTGGAGCGACTACACCGACATAGACCTCTATAACGGTCCAAATCAGGACGAACTAGGTAGCGATGGCATATGGGACCATCCCTATGTAATAGACGCCAACAACACGGATCAATACCCACTCGTAAACCCATGGACAACAACTGAGTGGACGTTCGCCGTGATCACTGACCTTCACATCGGCAGAGGATACAAAGAGTTACTGTATAATTCTAACTACAATGGAGAAGACTATTATCTCACTGACAGATTGCAGAAGGTTGTCAAATGGATAAGTGACAATGCGTCGGTTTACAACATCAAGTTTGTCGTAGTTCTCGGGGACATTACCGAAGACGGCACACAGGTTGAAATGCAAAAGGCCAAGGAAATACTGGACGGCCTAGGAGAAATTCCGTATTTTCCAATAATCGGAAACCATGATGTGCAAAATGGAGATTCCAATTTCGAAAGCGAATTTGATGACAACTTCTTCAATACTCAGTGCGGAAAGCTCAATGTAGCTTGGGAAAATGGACGTACAAATGAGCCCGGGGCGCGGTTGCAAAACTATGCTTTCACATATGAAAACAAGACGTTCGTTGTTTTGGATTTCGTAGATAGATCCTGGCCATATGCTCAAGCAATTCGTTATGATTCTACAATGACCTGGCTTCATACCCAATTGCAGAAAGGAAACCCGACTTTTCTGTTCTCCCATCACCCTATGATTGAGAATACATGGGTGGCTTTTGATGATATAGGTCCAATCGGAAACGACATTACCTTGGCTGAAAATAGCAAGGGGACAAAAGTATTGGCGAATTTTGCTGGGCATATTCATGGATATTATGATCCAAGCAAGATTTTTTTGGAACATAGCTTGCACACAAAAAGGGATGCACTCAGTCTACTGTCTGAGGCCGAAGAGCTCATATCCTCTCCTGTCTTTTTCAATGCCAACGGTGACTATCGAGAAGAAGGATTTGCTACTCCGGCAAACATACCAGTAATAACTACTGAAGCTATGATGGTTGGTTCGAACGAAGCGAGCGAAACAAAAGGTGTAATCAGGCTCGCGAAGATCACTGGAGACGAAGTCACCACGTCTGAAGAAGGCGTGTTTCCATCTTTGAACCCGTATATTGAGAGCGCAACGACTTCGTTGCATTTGTCGGGAAATACTGTTGATTTTAAAGTTTATGCGTTCACTAAAATGTTCGATGTCGGCTTCCCTATAGAATATTATCTGTATGTGGACGGCGAACTCAGGGCGTGCCAGGATTCGTCTGCGGTGGAGGAAGTCAACTTCGAGAATCAAGAACTGACTCGTGGAACGCATGACGTGAAACTTACCGTTATTGGATATGCTCCTGATGGTAGTCAGGTAGTTGAGAGCATAAAAAGGACAGTGATCGTTGGATATCTTTCTGTCCACTTGAAATGTCCTGCGGACATTGTCGTCACAGATCCTGAGGGTCGCTCAATTGGCAAGAATGTGAACGAAATCCCGAATGCCACTTATACTGAAACCGATTTGGATGGAGACGGTTCCGTTGATAAGATTGTTGAGATCCTCACTCCGATTAACGGAAGTTACGTGTTCAGACTGAATGGAACAGACCTAGGTTCGTATAATCTCATAGCACAATTAGCTACATCGCAGGAAGTCGTTAGTTTCAATGGGACTGAGATTCCAGTGTGGGCAAACGTCAAGCATCAATATACGATTGATTGGTCATACCTTTCTCAGGGTGGGGAAGGCGTGACTGTTCGTGTGGACGTTAATGGTGATGGTATTTTTGAGTACAGTTTTACTTCAGACAGTGAGCTTACTCAAAGCGAATTCCTATATCAGGTTACGCCCGCGGGTGGTGGCGGGGGCAGAATGCCCTACATGGATTAGCTCAAGCATCAAAATCATGATCGCGCGCTGCCCTTAACATTTGCCTTTGGTTTGAAGTGTAGAATTACATCAGTTTGTTTCCGCAGGCGCTATACGATCTTGTTCCCG
>Ga0315277_10002802_pt1 | contig 23986 bp, 18 predicted proteins | sample YL17G05_15_MG_FD_203695 | JGI IMG/M metagenome (GOLD analysis project Ga0315277, IMG submission 203695) | Sediment microbial communities from Yellowstone Lake, YNP, Wyoming, USA - YL17G05_15 | ecosystem: Environmental > Aquatic > Freshwater > Lake > Sediment | place: USA: Wyoming | collected... | reverse complement strand
TCGGAGATCGGTGCCAGATCACGACGGCTGAGGTGGACGACTCCATCGTGATGGATGACACCGTCATAGATGTCGAGAGGAAGCTCGTCAGGAGCATGATAGGTAAGGGCTCGAAGATCCTGAACGCGAACGGTCTCCTGCCGAAAGGCGAGAGGCTCGTGGTCGGAGAGAACACGACGGTTTACCTCTAGCTCAACGAATTGTGTGCGGAATGACAAAACTCAGCCATTCTCTATCTGAAAGGGCGGTCCCGAGCCGATACTACTACGGCCAAGCATAAGTCATGGAGATCACTATCCTCGAAGCAGGATATCCCATCAGGGAAAGCATGTGCTGTTCCTTGCCGGGAACGAGAGATAGAGAGGTCTTGAAATCTTCCCTGATGCAATGGAGCCCGTGAAGCGCTGAGGCGAAGGACGTCAGGATCATCGCCGCGGGTGGCTCGGGTGGGCACGTGACTCGGCCTTCGCTGCGGCGGTGGCACTTGTCGGTATCGTCTGGGCAGCCCTCGTGAGGTGCGGCCGAAAGTAGAGCCATGCACCTCACTAAGGGCTCTACACGACCTTGGGGCTCCAATCACGTGCGTCACGAGAGTGTCGGTTTGTATTCACTGTGGCTGGCGTCCGTGGCAATGGCTGGCAATGTACTTCAGGTTCTGAATTCCAGCCACCGAAAGAAAGATACTCGGAATACCATATCATGTGCTGTTGCCTACAGACACCCTGAGTTCTAGAACCGTCAGAAACGTTTCGTTCATAGGTCTCTCGCAGGTTGCGGTTCTTGGCCTCACGCTCCTGACGGTCGCGGTGCTCGCGCGGATTCTCACCCCAGATGACTTCGGGATTGTGAGCATCGGCATGGTGTTCATCGCGCTGTTTACGACGATACAGGACTTCGGAGTCCTATCCGCCGTGGTCCAGAGAGACACAAAGATCGAGGAGTCCATAGGAGTCGCCATCACTCTCAGATGGCTCATAGCCACGATATCCCTAGTGATTGTGGTTTCGATCTCGCCCTTCCTTGCGAACTTTTACGGGCAGCCAGGGCTAGCTATTGTGCTGGTTGTCCTCTCAACCAATCTATTCATCCAGCCGATTTCCTTCTCGTCTCTAGTACTGCTAACTAGAGGTCTCAGGTTCCGCCTTGTCGCAATTTCCACCGTGGTGCAATACTTGGCTATCACAGGTGTGTCGATCACGCTCGCATACGAGGGATTCTCCTATTGGAGCATCGTCTTTGGATCCCTCTCAGGAAGCGTCGTGTACGTCGTTTCGCTGCGATACTTCGAGAACACCGTTGTGAGGCCCAGCTTCGACAAGTCGATAGCTAGGGAGTTGCTCGGGTTCGGCGCGCACCTCCTGGTGGTCGGGATGATGGCGTTTGTCATATTCAACGTGGATCAGCTCGTGGTGGGCAAGGTCCTCGGCGTCGCGATCCTGGGAGTGTATTATGTGTCCATCCGATTCGGAAGGACCCTGGGAGAGCAGATATCAGGTACCGTCAACAAGGTGCTCTTCCCGACCATGGCAAGAATCAAGGAGTCCAGTGGCCGCCTTAAGACGGGTTATACGCAGTCGCTAAGGATGATCGCGATAATCGCAGTGCCTCTCAGCGTGGGCATGGCGGCGCTCAGCCCGATGTTTGTCCACGTGGTCCTAGGTGGCACATGGTCGGCTGCAGCGTTTCCGATTGCCGTCCTTTCAATACAAGGCCTCTTGAATGCGCTCATTCCTCCGTCGTCGAACGTGCTAATCGCGATGGGAAAACCGCATTATATGTCGGCTCAGGCGACAGTGCAGGCAGTGGCTCTCCTGGTCGCGATTTACCCCGTGGCGGTGGCGTACGGGATTAACGGCGTGAGCGCGCTAACGACCATGCTCTCGCTTGGCGTGCTCGTATACTTCCTGATCGTGTTCTCAAGGGTATTCGAATCGGGCTTGGCGAATATCGCGGCGCCCCTCATGCCGCCACTTGCGAGCGGATTGGTGACCTTCGTTCTCCTCACGCTTGCTTCATCCGTCCTGCCTGAGAGCTGGATATCGTTGCTTGGACTCGCCGCCGCAGGGTCGGGAATCTATTTGGTGTGCCTTCATGTGGCGAGCCGGGGACGGGACCTGCGTGACTTCCTCGGGCTATTGTGGGGCGCCTTCCCCCAGCGTCGAGGGCGCCAATAATCGCCGAGCATCCAGCAGGCTGAGCGGATGTGCTCAAGCACGAGCTAGGTATTTTGTACCTGCATTCATCTTGACGGGACCGTGCGTCAGTTGTTCTCCGATGCAAAGGCCGTCGTTCGAAAGAACGGTTACTCATATCTAGTAATGTGCTCGATGAAATTCGTGATGTGGAAGGTGTTCGGCTGCATCCTGATCCTGGTGGCAATACGCAGGTTCAGGAACCTGGCGACCGAGACAGAATCAATCGAAGGTGCGGTCAAAGTCGCCTTCGAGTTCAGCTTCCTGGGCATGTCGATTGCGCCGTTCCAGATCGAACAAGAGATATCGCAGCTCCTCAGTCTGGTCAGGGATATCAAGCCGAAGACAGTTGTGGAGATAGGCTCAGCCAAAGGCGGCACCCTGTTTCTGTTCACCAGAGTGGCAAGTCCGGACGCCGCACTGCTTAGCATCGATTTGCCGGAGGGGCGGTTCGGCGGTGGGTATCCGAAGCATATGATTCCATTGCTTCGCTCCTTCGCGGACAAAGGGCAGAGCATTCATCTGATAAGAGCCGATTCGCACAGCCCCGACACGCTGGAAAAAGTGGAGAAGTTCCTCGATGGAAAGAAGGTGGATTTCCTATTCATCGATGGTGACCATTCCTACCAAGGAGTGCGCAAGGATTTTGAGATGTATTCTCCGCTCGTGCGCAACGGCGGGATAATTGCCTTTCACGACATTTGTTTCGGACCTGAGGAATCAGTTGGTGGGGTCCCAAGGTTCTGGTCTGAGATTCGTCAGGGGAGGAACTCAAGGGGGATCGTGAAGGACGCAGAACAGGATGGTTTCGGAATTGGAGTTGTCTTTGTCACGTAGTTGGCACTCCTTCTGAGAGGCAAGTGCGTCAGACTAGCAGCTACCACCGTGCCTCTTCGAACATGTGCCAATCCACCGCCCTCCTAGGCCCATCTTTGAACTTGACCTGGGGTTACCAGCCCTTTTCGCGCAACCTTTGCAGTAGTCAGCGAATCAAGCTCGAACATTGCAGTAATATGCGCGTACGCTTTCGACTTGCAGTTCTTCGAGGTCTATCCGAAGCCGAAACCCTCCTGGAGGAACGAGATGGAGGTCGCGGACGCGATATCACTTCTGAACAGTGAGGGCTTCAAGGTCGTTCCGAACCACGTCGAGGACTTGTGGAAGGACACAGGAAAGCCGGAGATCACCCTTGAAGCGAACCATCCAATTTTGGACGGGATAGAGGCTATGAATGAGGGGGAGGTTGGGGACGGAGCCATTGTCGTGGGCGTTGGCGACACTGGCTTTGAGATAGAAGTCTTGTTCCTGCAATGTGTGGATTGTGGTTCAGACCAGCAACTTGCGTCAACCAGCCCGAGATAGAGGGTTGAGGTAGTGTTACGTCGTCCATCGGAGCTGCCTTGCTTCCTCAGCGTCGACTACTCTATGCATTCCTGGGCGCCGAGACTGCAAGTTAGTGTCTCAGTGAACGGGAATGTGTCGCATCTGCCGAACGGAATTCGCATGTTTCAAATCCCTAGGGGGACGTCCGCAAGATTAAAGACATTGATATACGTTGGTGGCCGATGATTGGAACTTGTCGGTGAAAAATGCTTCCCCGGAGATGGCCTACAAGAGACTGTATCTTGTCATTCTGCTGGTCTTTATTGTCATTATCGTTTCTCTCCTTCCTTTTGTAATGGATCCGGAGATTGTGATTCGTTCTCAGATTCTTCTCTTACCTTTGGTTGCTGCTCTCACTCTTTCAATTCTCTCTGTGAACAGGAAATTCCTCCCCCAAACAAGAATTGGCGCAAAACCCACTACGTCAAGAATTGTTTTCTTGTTTCTAGTCGCTTCATTCGCATCTACTCAGTTGGTATCAGCAGCTGTTCGTCTGCTATCAATTGAAAGGAATCTGCTGTATTTCGCGATAGAGGGTCTAGGTGTCTTCATAGTCTCGCTTCAAATATGCTACGGATGTTCTGTAAGTAAATCAAGATCGCAGATTGTTTTGGCTGAGATTGGCATCTTGATAGCGTTGGAGGTCCTCTTGAAGACGTTTACTTTCCCTTATTATGTTTCAACGGGGGACATATCCTACCATGAAGAGTACATGCGAGTAATCATCTCTACTGGCCACATCGGAGGATTCATGGGGGTATATCAGAATATGCCCGCACTTCACATTCTTTCTGCGACCACCGCCATCTTGAATCCACTGCTTTCTGGGCCGAGGGCAATCCTGATTGTGTTTGTTCTTTGCGGATTCTCAATGCCTTTTCTTTTCCATTCAATACTATCTAAGCTAACACGAAATGTGTTTTTCACAATGGTGTTCTCCTTTGTAGGACCGATGGGATTCTCTATTTTGGACTTCCTCTCACAAGGTTTGCCTTATGTTCTTGCGGTCTTTTTCTTCCTTTTCCTTCTTCTTGCGACCGTAAGTACGCTGACAAGTTCAAGGGCAATTCCAAGGTATGTCGTTCTAGCGTTGGTCTTCACACTCCTTCTTGTGATTTCTCATCAGGTTTCGATACCATTCATTATCGGTTTGTGCTTACTGTCCCTAGTCCTTTATCGCCGTTTTTTCAACCTACACTCGCGCCGAAGTGGGTCTGGTTACAGGTTGGTCTTGATATTGGTGGTCGTCTACGTAGCCTATTCCTCGTTCGATATGATCCTGTTCTACGGAGGAGTCTTCAGAGGCTTCATTCTAACCAATGAAGTATTGCCTGTAGCCAATCTCCCGTCCGATAGTTCGCTATTCTACTACTTCTTGAGACGAATACCCTTAGCAGCCCTTCTCTTCTTGGCATTTCTAGGCTTCCTATCGTTTGCTGGTTACTCGTTTCCATTCTATTCGAATCCACGTTCTAAGCCAGTCTTGACTACTGGAGTTGTTGCATTCTTCTTCTACATTCCGGGTTTATCAGCCCTTTCCCAGTTTGTCTATCAATATGTTGCTGCCGGACCCCGCAATTCAGTGTTTGCCGAGCAGTTTGTCTTGAGCTTTGTGGCTCTTTCCATTTCAAGGACGAGAATCACTAACAGAACTGGAGGCACATTCGTTCTTGTCTTGGCGCTTTCCTTGATTGTCTTCGGGGCAATAGTCAGTGAGACAAACACTACAGATACTAACGAGCTGGGGAGCTCTAGCCCCACACCCAAAGTTTACTTCGACAATGAGGAAGTTGGTTCGTTGATTTTTCTGCAATCACACAGCGCTGGAATAGATGTCTGGTCGGATTTCGTGACTAGTAGGTTCCTGATTGCGCACAACGTATTATCTGAGTTTCCTAGTGTTGAAGCCAACAATTCTGTTCTCTTCCCCTCGAATTCCTTCGTTTATCTTAGGATTGCGGAATTGCAGAGAAATGGGCTCTGTTTCTATCAGCCAGCATATGGATATTCCTTCTTCTTGAAATTCCAAATGCTCTATCCGACAGAGACCGGCGGATTTGAGAATGAGAATAATGTTGTCTTTGATTCTGGTGGAACTGTATTGCTGCAATGCACAGAATTCGCTAGACTCGGTGGTTCGTAGAGATTTCATTAGCTGCGTAGCCTCCATTGGCACACTTTCCGAAGAGAGACTCTTATTGATGTGCTCTGAACGATATCACGTCACTCATGGAATTGTCGGACTATGTGGACTACTCTGCCCGTTTTCAGCTTCAGTTCTCAACCATTGTCGACTCCCTTAGGTTGAATCTGGTGTGGGTTCATCGTTCGGATTGTTGTGAAAACCTGCTTGATGTTCGCAGGTTATTGATCTGCGTTCGAATTCGGGTGAAATGAATCCTGTGGTTCTCTGCACGCCTTTCTTGAGCCGTCCGGGTCGAGCCGATCGGAATAGCGCCCCAATCCGATGTGCTCGACGACATGCAGACAGGACAACGACTCGACCGAGTTGTCCGGGAGCGGCAGATTCAGAATGGACCCGAGCGACGTCGTCAAGGCCGCGCTAGCGGGCGCTCACATCGTCACGGTGCCCTACAAGATGCCGTTCCATCAGAAGACCGAGGAGACCATCAAGGAGTTCGATTCGGCTTGGGCGGACTTTGTCCCATTGCAGATACGCAGCCTTTCCTCTTCGCATTGAACGCAAACTCACAAGAATCGATGCAACCAATGGCAAGAAGACAATCAGAGATCGCAGAGCGATATCCCTGCCGACTATCATCGGCAGCAACGGCAGACTGAGAAGAATCATAGCCAATAATGCAATTAGGACTCTCTCGAAACACTATAATCGTCTCGTGTCCATGTGATTCCGAAGTCATTTCCCTCAGCAGAGACTACGGTCAGTCATGGAGATTAAGCTTGTGGGTGCAGTGCTTTGTAGAAATCCTCTACGAAGGGCAAAACGAGTGACTTCATTCCCCTCCTGTGTGGCAGTGGTTTCAACACCAACTCTTAGGCCTTTTCGGGATGCATCTTGGGAGTCTCTTCAGGCGAAGGAGTTCGCGGACGAGATTGGAGGACTCCCTACTGACGGCAAGAGTGTGGGCCTGTTATTCCAGGTTCCGTCAAAGAGATGCGAGAGAGGCCCGAAGGTCTCCAAATCGAACAAGCCGTAAGCTGAGTGGGGCGAGATGTTTGGGGACAAAGTCCTGGCATAGTCGCTCCTCAACCTCATGATGAGCTTTGGTGTCACAGCGAACATAAAGGGAGAGAGCTGCCGTCCGCGGTCGCGGAGTAAGACGGGGGCCCCTATCGGCCACCCGCGAAGGAGTCAGGCAAGAATAAATAGGGATGGGGATGATTGACCATCTAAGATTGGAGATCTGCGGCTGCAAACGTGGAATGTTGAACACGTCGACATTCCGACGGTTGCGTGAGTCTTCAAATGCTCCAGAACTACTAGCGCGATTGTCCATTCTGTGCTAAACAGCTGTGAACAACATGAGAATCTTGAGCGTTTTTGTCGGTGTTCCCTACAATGGTGCAGATTGGTGGAGGGTATCGAACCTGGCCAAGATAATTCACTCAGCAGGCCACGAGGTCACCCTTCTCTACTACTGCAAGGGAATGCCTCCGGGATGTGGAAGATCTGATATGGATTTGCATGAAGAGTACATGGTTCTATCGTCCCCGGACTTCATCTCGAGCAATCTGAGGTTGCTTCTGAAGGGTCGTTTTGATTTGATTCTTGCCAATGGAGATCCAGCCGCTTTGTTGTCCATGATGTGGAAATCGAAAGGCGTTCCAGTACTGTATGACATGCAGGGGCTTGTTGCCGACGAGTTCGTGCTTATGAACAACAGGATTGGCATGAAGCCATTACTTCTGTCGAAACTCTTCATAAAGAAATCGACAAGTGCATTTGATAGGAGTCTCTCCGATAGAATCACCTGCGTGTCCCATAGAATGGTCGAATACCTGGAGAAAAGAGGGGTGTCACCAGAGAGAATCTCCTATGTCACCAATGGTGTGGATCTCGAACGATTCAAGCCCGTAAGCGAAGACACTATGGCCTCTGTCAAAGAACGGTACAATCTGTCTGGCAAGATGATCTTTGGATACATCGGAGGGACTCAAAGTTATCAAGGAATCAATCAATTGATGGAGGCAGCGCATGGAGTCAGCGATGAGCATATCGCTTTTCTAGTTGCAGGCGGGAGATTCAAAGCCAGAGAAGGAAACATACTCTTTATGCCCTTCGCTAGCCGAGGCGATGCAACTGATTACTACGCCTTGTGCGACGTTTTTGTTCTTCCGAGGGTAAATAGTGCCGCAACGCAGGTCGCCGCTCCGACGAAGTTCGCTGAGTACTCAGCGATGGGAAAGCCGATACTGACCTCTGCCGTTGGAGATGCGGCAGAACTTGTGAGAAAATACTCTAGCGGAATCGTAGTAGCTACGAATAGCCCGACCGACCTTATCAAGGGAATCAAGAATGTTGCATCGTTGACAAGTGAGAAAGTTGAGCAAATGGGTAGGCAATCTAGGTTGCTTGCTGAGACGGAGTTCGATTGGGCCCTCGTGCATGTGAGCTTGATTGATGCCATCGAGAAAACTGTTTCAAGAAAAGCACGAGGTCGCTAGGTTTGCCATCTACTCTTGCGTGACTCTAACTCGAATTGGAACGCAAAGTGTTACAGCCAGATCACCGACGATATTGAGTTGGTCGTCTAGTTCTCATTGATTGCGTAGCGCGGAACCCTTAAGAAAGCCGAATCGAGCGCCAAAGCCAGTGATATTATCCAAGGGAGAAGGACTTCTGGTGAGGGTTTCAGCTAGAATCATACCTACCCCCGTCGAGGTCCAACCACTCATGGAGTTTCTTCTTCTAAGAAGTTGCAACACCTACAGCCTAGGTTCTCTTGTTAACATTCGCAAACCGTCTATGGCCCCCATCAATCTTGAGATAGTCATTGACAGTTTCCTGTGTTGTCCGCAATCCTTGATTGACAAGAAGGGAATCTCCAATACAAATAGCCAAATGCTGTATGAAACGAGCTGTACTATAGTGCCATGTCTCTTCGTCAGCAACAACTGGTTCCTGATGGATAATCTAGCCCTGACCTCGGGAAATCGTGCGGTCGTCGAACCGGATTTATGCTCAACAATTCCCTTTGGATTGCATCTGATTCTGAACCCCTGCTTTCTCGCTCTCAGACAAAGGTCCGCCTCCTCCGAGAAAAAACCAAAATGGCTCGGAAAAAGGCCCGTCCTTTCGAAGACGTCTCTTGAAATCAACATAGCACAACCACACACACATTCGACATCTCTTTCTGCCAGTTCCAAGAATTCGTAGTCAAGACCATTCGAATGGCATACGGTCCTTCCTCTTGAGAAGTCTATCGAGAATCCAACAGAGTGTATGACCGTCGTATTCATGTTTAGGACTGCTGGTCCCACTATTCCGACGTCCTTCTCTCCACTTAGCGTTTCTAGCAATGCACTCATCGTTCCGGGACGCACCAGAGTATCGTTGTTCAGTATGAAGAAGCAATTTCGGCCTGTGCCCAAGAATTCCAATATTGCACGATTATATCCCTCTGCGAATCCGAGATTCTTATCATTCCTGAATACTGCGATTCCGGGGAACGACTCCTTTATTGTCGCCACAGAGTCGTCAGTAGATGCGTTGTCAATCACGATAATTTGCTCAATGTCTATCTCCGGGTCTGAGAGAAGGCTGCGTACGCATGGAATCGTCTCTTCGGCGCCATTGTAGTTTAGTATTAGGATCAATGCCCCAGAACCGTAATGAGGCTGCATTGCCACAACAACAAGCGCCGAATATCTAGTCAGACTATAAGAGTTGTGCAATTGCGCACTGGTTCCTTTGCGAACAACACAGTCGCAATCACAAGTTGGATGTCAAATAGTGTACCCATTCATCCTGCTATGCCGATTCTTTCTTTGGCTACCTTCCATGTGCGGCAGCGAGTATCATAAGATCTATACGGCACTCGGGTCTAGCGCGGCCACTGCTCACAGGAATGAACGGTCCCATTCGTTGCCTAGTCGAGAGCGATTCTTCGCTCATGGATACCTTCTTTTCTAAAGGGCGCTTACAACCGCTCCTTTCGGATTCAGCTCTGCAGCTCTGTATGCTGATGCCTGATCTCGAACGCTGACAAAGTCGGCGAGTCGAAGCGGGACTGAGGCAATGAGTTTGGTCAATCCACTATTCAACGGGCCGAGGCCTATCGAGACGTGGGCAAACCGCGCTCCTCACCGTCTCTGACTCTATTCCCATGCCTGTTTGGACGTAATCGAAGGGCATCAAATGAAAGAACCTGTTTCATCAGCAGATCATGTGCGCCAGTAGTCAAGAGAGCTTGATCTACACTCATTCAACTAGGATGGTCTCACATGATCGTCTATCGACATTTGTGGATACAACCTACTGAAGGTCTCCAATGAGCTCTGGGTTGGAGTCCAATTGTCGGGCTTCTTCGCAAAAGCTAGGATCGTAAACCGAAAATTGGGATATGTGCCAGAGAGCAGTCCATAGGCTCTTAGTAGCAACCGATGCCCAACGCCCTTGACTATCACTTCTCTTAGGGCATGGTTTGTCATTCTGGTCCTGATATCAACAAGGTTTTCCAGGGCGAGAATCCGCTCAATCTCCTTTCTGGTGTACTCCCGAAAATGACTTCTATATTCACCGATGCTCCAGAACAAGAAATCGGAACCAACCTGACTGCTCATTCCGCAAAGCACCTTCATCCTCTTAAACAGAGACACGGCGTTGGGAGTCTCGACTACCAAGAGGCCTCCTGACCTTAGTCGCGAGATTATGGAATTCAGCAGCTCTCTGGGGCCTCCGTGAATATGCTCAACCACGTCTACCAGAAGGACTATGTCGAACCTTTCCTTGAGACGATCGCTCAGATTCTCTGCGGAGTCCACAATCAGATCTATGCCGCTCTTGCTCGCGAATTCCTTGATTTTGTCTCTGTTGCCATCGACGAGATGCCATTGATCCTTCAGGTCGTCAACGCAAGTCACGACATAACCCAATCTCGATAATTGTGCTTCAAGATCGCAAGGACCGCATCCGATTGAGAGCACTTTCGACCCCCGACGGTACTCCGCGACTATCGGAGCTAGTATCTCAACGTACTTAGAGAACTTGTTGTCCATATAGCCTCTGAAGGGAAACTCGTTCCTAACGCTAGAGAATATCTTGTATAGCTCGTCGTTTGACATTCTGGCTATATGATGAGTGTGTCTAGATTAATACTATTCGCAGCGGACAAGCGATGCCTTGTCTGATGTTATACTGGACTGAACGTCACTATGAACCTGCAAAGCCTTGAGCAAGGAATGTAGCGGATGTCAATCAGACGGTTGTAATGAATCTGAATTAGTGTGCCATTTGTTTTGGGCATTAGAATTGGTTCCGAAACCAGATTCATTTGGCCGACGACGGAGCCTTCCCATCTGCGCCAATGTTTGTGCAAACATGACGCAAGGATGGGATGACGGAGCCCCGAAGGGCTCCAGGAGAAGATGCGCCTTTGGGACAAATACCCCTTCGCCTCGGAACCCGAGTGGAGTGGTCACCTCCGAGGAAATCGCAGACGCTGCAATATTCGGGGTCCTGAAGCTTCTGGGCAAACGGTTTGCCGGCAATTGCGCTCCAAAAGACATCACGAGCGAGCTCGCGCCTCCTTCCCAAAAGGAAGCTTTTGGAATTGTCGGAATGGAGACTTTTGTGTCTGGTCTTCCAGTAGTCTTGTTCACGGCGTGTGGGAGTATAGGATCTCTTCCAGATTCCGAGTGGATGATCAAGGTTCAGGCCGGCAACGTATCGAAGCTTGCAGATGGCTTGAGAAGAGCATGAGATAGAAATTCGGCAAGTCCTGGAAGAACGCTCTTTTGACCGCCTTTCTGGTGACCTTGAGAGAACCGTAAAGAAGCTCTCAAGAGTGACCCACTTTAGAATCGCTGAATTAGTATGATGAGTTGCCTAGTCAATGAAAAGACAATCTGAAAAACAGGACTACCTTCGCAGAAGATCAGATTCAACAAAGGATTATGGGGTTCGCCTCTCTCCAATCGCCTCTCGATATGTCTCCTCCATCTTGCTCACGATTCTGTCCCATGCAAACTCCTCCTTCATTAAATTCCTTGCAGCTTCGCCGTATGTCCTTCGTAGATACTCGTTCTTGAGGAGTTTCTCAATTGCCTTTCTGAGCTCGTTGGAGTCGTAATCAACTACGTAACCAACTCTCTCGTGTACCCAATCGAGCTCGTCCCCTTTGTTAGTCATAACTACTGGTAGTCCAGATGCACATGCTTCAAGAAACGTCGCTGGGAATCCCGAGAAGCTCGGAGTTACGAAGACATCGGAATCCGCAAACGCGGATAATCTCGTTTCATTGGACACGTAGCCCACAAATGATACTTTTCCATCCAATCCGAGACGTTCAATCATACTCTCCAGATGCTTTCGATGGCCATCGTCTGGCCCGACGATCATAAGTCTCGCATTGAGACTCTCCTCGATTTGGGAGAACGCCTCGATGAGAATGTCAATGCCCTTGTTTTTGTGTATTCTTCCCAAGTACAACACTATTTTCTCATTGGCATGGATTCCATGCTTATCTCTGAACATACCTTTCTTCAGAGAATCATCGTACTCAGAGAGATTGATTCCCGTTGGCACAATCCTCACTTTGTCTCTTGCCACACCGATTCGATCCAACTGACTTGCCTCCGTTTTTGTCAGAGCAATGACGCGCGAAGCCCTTTTCAATAACCTGTTTCCACAAATCCAGTCGAACATTCTCTTGGCAGCCTGTTTCTCATTACTTGGCAAAGCCGATCCATGGCACTGTACAACGTATGGGATTCCGGATTTCTTTGCATAGTAGGCGACAGTTGCCGCAAGGACCGTTCTATGTTCGTGAATATGAATGACATCGAAGTGTTCCACCTCTCTGCGAGCTACAAGAGGTAAGAGACAAGGGAATGTCATGTTGTGTGCGGCAAGGTAGTTAGAGATGTTACTCATGTAGTATGTCCTTATGCCATCTACGTCCCAGGGGACGTTCCTAGGTGCCTTGACTCGTGGCTTGCCCCTGTCCGTTGTAAGCACAGTCACGTTGTGACCTCTGTCAACCAAGGTTCTCGAAATTTCGTAGACGGCTCTGCAAGGCCCCCCAGTTTCCCATGCAGGTTTGAAGGATTGCGTTACTTGTAAGATCCTCATTCTGCGCTCACCGCTGAGGGTATTTTTCCTCAAGTTTTCTGGTTAGCATCTGCATAACCTCCACAACTCTCCTGCCGTCGTTTCCAGTCACTGGCGGATCGGCATTAGTCAATATGCTATTAACAAACCTATCGATTACAACTTCGGTGCCCAATCGCTGTCTTCCTATCAGAGTCTTTCCGGAATTCGATAGTAGACTCCCCATCTGCTGTACCATTGTCCTCAGCAGGGTTTGCGCAATCGGAATGCTTTTGAGTTCTTTCAATCGATTGCATACTAGAGACATGGTGTTGAGATCCAGGCAAAGCGTGGCTTCTGTGCCCGTCAGGTCAATCACCGCTGCCCAAGTGTTTCTAGCGTATGATAGTATTGCGGAGCAATTCGCGTTGCTCCCTTCCAACTCTAGTTGAAATTCATCAAAGGGAGCCCATCTGTACTTCAGCACGCTCCGAGCAAAAATGTCAACACTCTTGATTTCGCCAAGGAAGGCCAAGGACATGTATGCTACATGGGGACTAGTCTCGCTAATCAATCCGCCTGGTAGACGGTGATACCAGTGGTTCTGCAAATCAACCATATCCCATCGTGGCGTGGAAAGAAGCATCCGCATCCCGACCAAGTCTCCAATTGCGCCGGAAGAAATCAGGTCTCTAGCCTTGATGAACGGCGAATGGAATAGATTGTTGTGTACTACACATAGCTTGACATTGTTCCTCCGCGAAGCCTCAATCATCTGATCACATGCCCTCGTGTCCAAAGCCATGGGTTTTTCCATCAAGACATGACAACCGTGTTCCATGGCTTCAATTGCGGACGGCGCATGAATCATGGGCGGAACGCAAATGTCTACAATGTCCAGGTCCTCCTGGGAAAGCATCCTTGAGAGATCGTTGTATGACCGCGGGATCTTGAATTTCTCGGCGGTCCTTGAGGCCAGATCCCCATCTATGTCGCACACTGCGCATAACTCGACATTTTTCCTTAGCCTCTTATAAGCAGGCAGGTGTCTTGCAGTCGCAATCACTCCACATCCAACCACTGCAGTTCTTAGTCTACTCATTTGCATCCCTTGATACTGTTATCAATTTGCATCAAGCCAGGTATCCCAATGATTGATCAGGAGTCCCGTCTGAGCGCGATCTCAGATCATATTTGTCTTTGACCCGAATACTATCGCTTACTTTGCTCGGAAGGCCGTATTGGCATGAGGCGAATAAAACATTGCTTCTGGATGCCATGATACGTATTGATAGGTACTGATCGAGCAGCTAGGTCACAACACTCCAATCCGGTGTGTTGGATTCGTGAAGTTTGAAGTAGTTTGGGAAACATAGGTTTTCCATCATTGTTCGAGGATTATTCCATGCGCGTTCTCGTCACTTATGGCAAGCACCCAAAGACTCTTTCGGTGGTTCGTTCCCTTGGACGATCTGGCCGAGAAGTCTTCGTGACCGATGATACTAGATCCCCGTTGTGCGCCTTCTCTCGGTATTGCAGTAGATCGTTCTTGCTTCCAGATCCGCGCAAGAAGCAAGCAGAATATGTTGAAGAATTGAGTGCGATCGTGACGAGATTGGCAGCAGATCTTGTGATCCCGATGGATGATGCAGAATGCGAGATTCTGAGTATCGAGAGCAACTCGAGGAGAGTGAAGGCTAGCGTGGCACTGACCCAAGGGGAGTCCTACGAAGTGGCTCGTAACAAGTACAAAACGATCTGTCTTGCTTCGGAGCTGGGCATCGCCATACCGAAAACCATGCTTGTTAACAGCGTTGACTCCGTCGATTCGATTCCGGAGAGTATTGGTCTTCCTGCGATTGTCAAACCAGTCAAAGGATCCGGCTCGCGAGGCTTCCTGGTTCTGAGAGATACTGCAGCATTGAATCAGGTTCCTGGGAGCATTCTGAAATATGGAAACTTGGTCGCACAGGAGTTTATTCCATCATCGGTGGCAATTGGAGTCTCCCTTCTGCTGAATCAGGGTCAAGCGAGGGCGGTCTTTGCTCACAGAAGGATTGTGCAATTCCCGGCCGACGGTGGACCGAGCATCGTGAGAGAATCCGTTCACCACCATGAGGCTGAGGAAGCAGCGCGGCTTCTGATGGAATCTCTAAAGTGGCATGGAGTGGGAATGGTCGAGTTTCGAGTTGATTCAAGAACTGGAAGACCCGTGCTTATGGAGATTAATCCGAGGTTCTGGGGATCTCTGCCATTGGCAATTGCCAGTGGTGTTGACTTTCCACGGTTACTCTGCGATATGTTTGAGAATGGTGATGTCTCAAGCGTTGAAACCTACCGAACTGGTGTGCGCTGCGTCAACCTACTCCCGTTCGGAGTCTCATCAATGCTTTCACCTCTTGAATTTCATAGGATGATTGAGTTTCTTCAGGAGGCCCTCAAATCCAGATGCTTCGATGTGGAATCCCTGAATGACCCGCTTCCAACACTCGGTGCTATTCTGTCAATGATGCGCTTTACGATTGATCGCGAAATGACTGACGCAGTGTTCCATCGATAACGTTAGTAAGAATTGTGGGTGTGCTCTCGATTTCGGCAGATTTGATGGAAATCCTCAATTCTTGACGGTTTCCAGCACTGAAGAGAACGCCTCAGAGACGGTAGTTAGTCTGAACTCTCTCAGCAGGATTCTCAGATTCGATGTACCGTGTTTCGCTCCAAAATACTGGATAGTGCTATCAGTAAATGACATCCCTTCGATTCTTTCTTTGTTGTTGTCCACATCTCCTGGATGGAGATACAAGACTAGAGGAAGGTTTGATTTTCGATTCCTTCTCAGCCCGAACCTCGTCAATTGAACTGGCCACATTTTCAAGAAGAAACCACTGCCGATTGGAATGCCCGGCAAGTTAGCCCACGAAGGCCAGACGGTTACTGGCAACTCGGCGATTCTCCCATCGGGCGCAGTTTTCCCAACATCCGACATCTTTGGGAAATACGCGGACTTCGGGGCATACGGTATGCCGTAGAGAGGAGTCCAAGTGGGAACTACGCTGGAGTCATATTTGAAACCCAGATCGGACAGAGTCTCTAGAAGCCATCCATCGCTTCTTCGGACTGCAAAATAGGGGGCTCTGAAACCTATCGGTCTCCGCCCCACCACCTCGTCGATGAACTCCACATCGTCCTTGATCATGCTGATGAGCTTATTCCTGGAAATTGTGTGCGGCGGCACATGAGTTGGGGAATGGCTTGCCACCTCGTGTCCTCTTCGCGATATCTCTTTTAGAATGTCCGATGCCGCGCGCGCTATGTCTCCTAAGACGAAGAAGGTCGCCTTTGTGTTCGTGTCGTCTAGTTCTTTCAGGAGCATCTTCGTTGAGGCCTTGACTTTCGTGACATCGACTTCTCCTTGATGTCGACGTTCATTTCCTCGTCTTGGATACAGAGCAGACCGCCAATCCTCCAGATCAATGGTCAAAGCGCCATCAAACGTATTGTTGACGGAAGGATCTTTGCTGGATTCCATGTGCACTCTCAGACACTCACCATAGTTGAATGCGCAATTAATACATTTCACTCATGGCACTCCAAAGTTGGCCCGTTTTCTCTGGTAGCGAGAAGGAACATCGTGAGAGTCGGAAACATAATAGTCGAGAGTTGATCGGACCATATCTATGACTGAGTTACATTGCGGGACAGATCCTTCAGGTTTTTCTCAAAGTCGTCTACCACTTTTTCCCAGCTATTCCCTTCAACGAACCTTCTTGCTCTTTGCCCTGCCTCCTCGAGAGCATTCGACTCAGACATCTGGATTGCGAGTCTGACAACTTCCTCTGGTCCTTCAACGTAACTTACGCCGTGACCCTCTCCGAATTCCTTTCTCACTCCTGGCAGATCTGTTGATATGACAGGTTTTCCCATTGCCATGTACTCATACAGCTTAATGGGGACAATGTCCCTCATTGTCTCGTTATTGTATGCAGGAAGAAGGCAGATGTTTGCAGATGCAATCAGCTCTGGGATTCTTTCAAAAGGTTGCTTTCCGGTCAGGATTATCGAGCCCTTACAATCACTCTTCATGCTGATTCTCTTTAAGTCCTCAAATGCATCTCCATCTCCCACAACGAGAAATCTGAGTCTGGGATTCCCGCTCTTCAGTACATCATTCGCTACTTCCTTCAATCCTGAGAATTCATAAAGCCAGCCCATGAAAAACAACACGAGATCATCATCGCTTATTCTGAGTTCCTTCCTGACTTCTCTCCCACTTATGTCGGGATTGTATCGTGCCAAATCAATGCCCGCTCTGATTACCGCGACCTTGCTGGAATCCGCGCCCATCTTCACTGCGTAATCCTTGAGCTCTTCGTTGATTACAATGACACGATCCACGTTCCTCAGGATCTTTCTTTCAACATATCTCGCCAAGGCGCTCAGGACTCGATTTGGCACTATGGTGTGCTGTGCATCTGTCATATGGAAAACGAATGGGATATCGGCCTTGTTGGACAATTTCATTGACAAGTAGTTGCTCAGTATGGAGTGGCCGATTACTACATCGGGCTTGAAATCATTCAATTGCCTTCTTATCTCCCCATCATACGAGAAGAACATGGAGATGTAGTGAAGCAGAGGGACTCTCAATACTCCTGGCCTGATGACGGTAACATCAGCACCTGATATCGTCTTCCATACGTGACTGAACACTTGTCTTTTCGAACGCCAACCCTTTGTTTTTCTGGACTTCCATTGAATGTCGTAGTCGATGACCCTGATTTCATGGCCTCTTTGCCACAGTCTATCCGCAAGGTGATGTTGTTGGCCAGGGTTTCTTTCTATCCAGTCTGTATCCTGGGTAATAAGTATCTTCATTCCCCTGACCCCGTCTTCTCATAATCTCTCCATGATCCCTCAGACACTCTCCCTCTCCTACGTTTGTAGACAGCGTGGGTGTATCTTCTCCTGGCGCGGTTCGCGAGCCTATCGAAGGTCTTGTCGTAATCAAAAAACGGTCCCGTAAGTCTGTTGCCACGGAGCCACAAATCAATGTTCGAGAGCTTGGATTCGGAGAAATGAAAGCTGTATTTCGGAAGACTAGCCTGAGAGAAATCACCATCGACGTCTATGCTACCTACTCTTCCCTCGTCTCTCGCCAGCTTCAGGTAGGGCACCTCACTCTCCGAGAATCCCATTACTTTTGCTGCAATGACATCGACTGCAACTGGATTCCAGCCAGCGAGGATTAGGTCAGTTCGAACCGGAGTCCCCATTCGCATGCTCCCTCCTTCTAGTCCAACCGTCCCGTCGACTATGCTGAAGACTTTGATTTTTTCGGCCAACTCTAGCAACTTCTGAGATAGTATCTTGTGGTATCTTTCTCGGTAGACGGGTAGCAGGCCGTAGAGGTTCTTCGAAGCAACCGAAATTACGGCGAAAGTATGAGTGTGCAGTACAGGGGTGCTGATGAGTTGAGAATCCTTTAGAAAGGATGGCAGCTCATTCTCTCTGTCGAGTTGTTCGATTGGGACGAACTCAATGCGATACCGTGCAAGGACCTTGCCAATCTCAGTCACCTGCACTGTCCTTGCCGCAGGCTGAAACTTGAGGTCCCCTTCAATGACTTTGATGTCATCGAACCCTGAATCCCTCAGATTCTTGAACAATGCCTCTAAGAACCACTTCGATGTGTTGCATCCTGGCCATATTCGATCATAATTGGCGTTTATTTTGATGAACGTCTTTTTACTGCTATCGAGAGACTGAAAATCCTTCGTAGTCAGTACTCGACCGATGTCTGCTTCAAGGGTCTTTGGTGACGTCCTGAATACATGAACCGTGCTATGTGCTTCCCTCGCTCCATTCATTATCCATTCTCCGCAACACACATAGGTTCAGCAAGACAACGAGAGACAACTGCCTCAAGGGTCATCCGAACTCGGCAGATGCCTGAATGTTCCCCCAGTTGTTGTTGAACCATTCGTGTGTTCTTGTCAAGCCTTTCTTGAAATCCATCGCCGGTCTGTACTTCAGTACGGTCTGCGCTTTCTTGATTGACGCAAGCAGCCGTGATTTCTTGTCCCAATTCCTTCTCTCTCTAAACTCTATTCCTGCATCATTGCTAGTCAATTCATTGATCCATTCCGCGAGGTCTCTGATTCGGATTTCTCTGCCAGCCGCAAGGTTGAACGCCTCTCCAATCGCCTCTTCGTGGTATGCCATAGCTAGCAAACCATTGACGATGTCTCCCACATATGTGAAATCACGAGTCTCATCTCCAGTTCCAGTTATCGGCAATGCTTGTCTTTTGATTGCCCAGAACATGAAGTTAGGAATGACGTTCCTGTACCTTCCCGGGACCTCTCCCGGCCCGTACGAGTTGAAGAATCTGGCATTCACGATTGGCAGCCCATACAAGTCATAGTAGTAGTTGGTGTAGAGCTCCCCCAGCATTTTCGTTACTTGGTAAGGTGTGTACAACTTCATCGACACGTCATGCTCCTCGAAGGGTATCTTCGAATCGGCACCGTAGATTCCACAGCCAGATGAAGCGTAGATGAATCTCTCAACATGCGCTGAGTGCGCGTGTTGTAGGACCTTCAAAGTACCCATTCCATTCACCATCAAGTCTGTTTCTGGGTTGTCCACAGAGTTCTGATTTGCGAAGTGAGCCGCAAGATGATACACGAAGTCTGGCTTTGGCTTGAACACTGCTCTCAGTTTCTCCTCGTCAAGGATGTCTCCTTTCACAAACTGAATCTTTTTCCCTCTCGAGATATTCCACTCGTATGATGACGACAAGTTGTCGATGATTATGATTCTCTTTGTCTCGAGCTCATTCAGTCTGCGAACGAGATTCCCGCCTATGGCTCCAGCACCCCCCGTAACCAGGACCGTCTTGTCTTTGAATGATTCATAGACTTCTTCCATTCAATCACTGATCCTGTAGTGCCACTTCATCCACTCAATTGTTCTCTTGATACCTTCTTCCGGTGGAACTCGTGGATCGTGCTTGAGATCACGAGCCGCCTTCGAGAAGTCCATGTGCTTCACTTTCGTGGTGAATGGCTCTGCCTCTTTGTAGGTCACCAAATTCCTATCTCGACCCGTTGCCTTCAGAACTAGGTCCGAGTACTCCTTAATATCCATCTCCCATTCGGGTCTTCCGCCCACATTGTAGACCTCTCCAGGAATGAAGTTGCCGATGACGTTGGCCCAAGTTCTGCACGAGTCCTCAACGTAGTCGATTATCCTTCTGTGGCCTTGATAGACCACATAGGGTTTCTTGAAGAGCGCATGATAGATGAATCTCGGGATGAACCCTCGGTACGGAGTGTACTCCTCGTGAGGACCATAGCAGTTGACTGGCCTTACTCTGACGGTCTCCGTTCCGAACATCTTTGCCGAATTCAGGCACATTAGTTCGCCGGCCCATTTCGAGATTGCGTAGTCATTCATCTGGTACGTGTCCTTAATCTGGTTCGTCTCCATGACTGACTCGACCATCTTGCCTTCATAATCGCCGTAGACCTCCGCAGATGAGAAGAATACCATTCGGAACTTCAGCTCTTCCTGGAGCCGAAGCATGTGCTTTGTGCCGATCACATTCGTTGCCCAGAGGTTCTCGTAGTAGTCCTCGCCATTCCACCTGCCGTATTCAGCCGCCAAATGATAAACGTAATCGAATTTCCGACCATCGAAGACCTTCCTTAACTGTCTGTAATTCCTGACATCCGCACGCATGTATCGCTCCCTGTCCGTGTGGTAGAGGTCGATTGCTAAGACGTCGTGGCCGCGCTTCTCCATTTCATTCACGAGGTTGGTTCCGATGAATCCTGCACCGCCCGTAATGAGCACTTTTTGCGTCTGCATCTGACTCATCCTGTTGATTGGTGATTATCGACACTGCTCATATGGTTTTTGAAACTTCATGTCTCATTCACTGGGTCAAGCGGAGAGATTATCGACCATTTGTCCTGTGATTCTTCCCGTCCGCAACCATCTGGCTTATCGCGTTAAGTATCAGCCCGACAAGCATGAACAAGATCCCGAGAGCCGTCAACATTACTGCCAGTAGACTGGCGCCGAACGGAAGGGCCTTCAAGCTAATGTACTGATCAATTGAGTAGAGCCCGAAACCGACTCCCACTATTGTCATGAGAAGGCCGCTGACTCCGAAATACAGCAGTGGGTGCTCGGATCTGATTTCCCTTATTACCGAACCGAGAACAGTCATGCCATGATTGCCTGGCTTGAGAGTTGAAGTGTCGAGCCCCTCGTATTTCGCAGTGATCGGAACTTCCTCAATCTTCAATCCCCGTCTTACTGCGCTCCTGACCATCTCCGATTCTATGCCCATGCCAGTTTCTACGTAATCGAAGGACGCTATAATGTCCTTCCTGAACGCCCTGTAGCCGCTCTGTGAGTCGGTGATTTTCACCGTATGACCCATGTTCGTAGCGATTGTCAAGATTCCTTGCCCAAGCCTTCTATGAGTAGGGATAAGGTCCCTGGAATGGCCGTCGAGAAACCGCGATCCGATAACCATATCCGCTCTGCCACCAGCTATCGGCTCCACAATCCTCGGTATGTCGTTTGGGTCATGCTGCCCATCAGAATCAAGGCAGACGACAATCTCGCTCCCGTTCAAGGCAGCGGTTGTCAAACCTATGGAAAGCGCATGGCCCTTCCCGCTGTTTCTGGGAATGCTAATGACCCTCGCTCCCGCCTTAATCGCAAGGTCGACGGTCCTGTCGACACTGCCATCGTCGATGACAAGAACCTCAGTAACATGCTTCCTCGCGCCCTCCACCACCTCCGCTATCGTCTTCTCCTCATTGTAAGCGGGGATCACAGCCGTAATCATCGGCTGCTCTTGGGTGGCCTCGGTCATCTCTTTACTCAACCCTTGTAGTTGCACTCCTGGAGGGGGAAATCAAGCTCTTTCCCAGCCAGTTGTTTCAACCAGCTGACTCCCCCAGGTAAGCCTCTAATCTGCATTTCATTTCTTAACCTTTTGCCATAAGAATCGCAAATGATACCACACCGTCTTACTGACTCTGCAGGAAAACGACACTCCGCACGCACTCCGTCAATCGTCGAGTCAGTCCTTTGAACAACCGCACCACAATCCCGCCAACCTTTTTACGCACGTAACCGGCTACGACGCCTCACCGCACATGACCACCAACCCACGCTCTCCGACCAATAACCGTCTCATTCTCCTCGCCATCATCGCAATCCTCCTCACCGCCCTTCTCGCGCGCTCCCTCTCGCTCCAATGGAGCCCTCTACCCTACAATATCGACGGCCTCAGTGAGCTCAGGGTCTCTCAGGACATACTTGCTTCCAACCACCTCTCCTTTCCATCCAGCTCCTCCGAATCATCCGGCTACATCACCGACATGCCCCTTCTGGGCCTCTTCTCGGCTTTCCTGTCCTCTGCCCTCGGCACCGACCCGGTAACCTCCCTCCAGCTCCTTACCGCCCTCCTAGGCGCAATCACCGTGTCCATCTTCCTGATCATCTTCCGCCAGCACTGGCCATTCTCCTCCAAGGGCGCTCTCGCATCCGCTTTCTCGCTCTCACTCATGGGCTCCTTCGTCTTCTCCTCCGGGTGCGCCTGGAAGGAGTCCCTGGGCTTCGTCCTGCTCGCTCTCTCGCTCTACGCCTTCCCCCTCCGACGCTTCCCTTCCTACCGCCTCCTGATGACCTCTTCCCTTCTTCTTTTCATATTCACTCACCATCTCATCACAATCGTCGGCTATGTGATCGTGACCTTCGCCGTGGCGCTCGAGCTCTTCAGCAAATCAAAGGAGGACCACAAGATCACCTCAAACGACGCCCTCGACCTCATGACCGTCGGGGGTGCGTGGTCCCTCGCGGTCGGCTACTACTGGAGCATCCACCTGCCCTATCTGGACTTCCTGCGGCCGGACACCGACCTGTACCTGTACATCGCCGTAGGTGCGCTCATACTGATGACAGCGATCAAGATGTCCCTCAGGGACCGCCCGCTCTCCAGGCTGCCTATCGGCCTTGCCGTGCCTCTGGTCGGCGCTGCGCTCATGGTCTACAACTACTACCACCCCATATTCACCGGGATACCAGGCCCGGCCTCCCTGATAACCGTCCCGTTCCTGGCCTATCTGATACTCGTCGTCCCAGCGTGGGAGGGCGCCAGTATCGCCCTTCCGCCGAGGGGACCGACAAAGAACCTCCTCTTGGCCATGATCCTCGGGCCTCTCTCCCTCGTCATATTTGCCTTCCTGCGGTCGAACGATGCCACCTCGCAGCTCGTTGTCTACAGGGCCTTCGACTTCCTGATGCCCGCCTTCGCCATCCTAGTGGGCCTGGGCTTCGCCTTCATGGTCAAGGGCAGGCCAAGGCTAGGGATCGCAGCCGGGATCTCCCTGGTCATCATCTGCGCATCGACGCTCCCAATTGCCTACAACACCCAGGAGCTCTTCGGGGTCGAGAACCAGACCTACGAGTTCGAGTATGACGCGGTCAAGTGGTTCTCGGAGAACGGCGTGGGCAACTACAGCTCAGACCAGCGGCTGGGCGAGACGGGCAACCGCCTGTTCGACCTGGGCTACGGCAGGGGCCTACCCCTTTACATGTCGAAGGACCTCCCCCTGAACGGCACCTCGTTCTACCTTCTCGAGGGCCAATGGACGACCAAGGGCGCCCAGGAGTTCCCGTTCGGGGTCGTGGTGGTCCCCCAGGACAAAGTCAACGAGACCCTATTCCATGCGAGCGTGTTCTACATCGGCGGGCCTGTCGAAAACAACATCGTCGGGTTCAAAACTCTCTAGCTAAGCGGCTCAGAGCACGCCCCTCGACTTCTTCAAGACGGGTTGCTCGGTCTGCTCAGACTTCTTCTCCTGCCAGACCTTCCAGATCCCGCCCTTGCGGGCCTTTGTTTTCTTGCTGTGATCCTTGACGAAGGCCTGGATCAAGAGCTCTACGCCCGCGAAGTCCGTCTCTATGTCCCCCGTCCAGTTCGAGATGCTCTTCCCGTATATCTTCTCGAACCTGACCAGGAACTCGTCTAGGGCCTCGTCGACATCCTTCGGCGGGTCGCCATCGTAAACCACGGCGGCGTATGTCAGCTTCGCCCGCTTGACCATGACCTGGTAATGCTCGAACCCGAAGGTCTTCAGGGTGTCCTCGCTCG
>Ga0315277_10002801_pt1 | contig 23998 bp, 13 predicted proteins | sample YL17G05_15_MG_FD_203695 | JGI IMG/M metagenome (GOLD analysis project Ga0315277, IMG submission 203695) | Sediment microbial communities from Yellowstone Lake, YNP, Wyoming, USA - YL17G05_15 | ecosystem: Environmental > Aquatic > Freshwater > Lake > Sediment | place: USA: Wyoming | collected... | reverse complement strand
TGACGTAGATAATGAGCTCCGATTTTCTCTCGCTCTTCGTCGTAGAGCTGAAGAGATAACCAAGGAGAGGAATCGAGCCGAGGATCGGGGTCTGCGTGCGCGTCTCCGATTCCGTTTCCTGGATCAACCCGCCCAAGACAATGGTCTCTCCCTCCCGCATCACAAGCGTCGAGCTGAGGGCCCTCTTGTTGATGGTAGGTGGAACATCCGGTGACAGGACGCCCACAGGCGTCCGGAAATCCGGCTTGATCTCGACGGTGATTTGACCATCAGAACCGACGTAAGGGACGATCTCAAGCTTCACGTCGGCCTCGATGGTTTGGAACGACTGACTCTCCTGCAAGTAAAGCTGCGTCGGATCCCGGTACGGCGTTGTCGTCTTCAGGATGAAGTATTGCGTTGTGCCGATACTCAGGCTTGCCGGCGTGCCATTCAGTGTGGCGATCAGCGGTCGCGATTTGATATTTGCGATACCCTTCTGTTCCAGAGCCCGGAGGTTCAAGTAAAAGTTGCTCGGCAGACGGCCGAGGTTTGCCACACCGAGATCCTTGCCGAAGATGTTGATGTTGCCATTCAGCGCTCCATTGAGCTGCGACCCGCTGAAGGAAATGTTGATGCCGGGAATGAGCACGTCCGTTCGTCCCTTCGATAGAGTGTCGGCAGAGCCCCGGAATCCAGCCCCGACTCCCAGCTCGCTGCCTCTGGAGTAATCATAGTCGACAACGATCGCCTCGATAAGTACCTGTGCAACCGGCTTGTCGATCTGCTGGAGGAAATCGAGCGCCTGGCTCATGACATCGCTGGGGGCGATGACCACAATCCCGTTATGTTCCTTCAGCACTTTCATGGTGGCCTGCGTCGTGATCGATTGCGGGATCATCTCCAACACTTTGTCCGCCCGGAGGTATTTCATCTTCACGAGTTTCGTGGCTATGAGTGCCTTGTTGGCTTTTTCGCCGACGAAGAAGATCCCTTCGGATTCGCGGTAGCCAAAGTTCGTGTTCCTGAGAACGAGGTCGAGTGCCCTGCCCAACGTGACATTCGCTGCCCGGGCCGTCACCGTTCCGGAGATAGGATTGTAGAAGACGACGTCGGCGTTGAGTTGCCGCGTCATATCAGTGATGACGCGGTCAATCGGTGCGTTGGTGACGTCGAGTGTCACGAAGGAATCCTTGACGCTGATCCAGTATGGTCCGGCCCGTTGCGGCTGCGTGCCCTGTTGTCCGACATAATAGTCGAGCCGGCTGACGAGGTAGATATTGTTCCGTTTCTGCACCGCAAAACCGCTGTTGTTCATGATCTGCGTGAAGCCAATATCGAAATCGACGTCGTCGAGGGTACCACTGACGGACCCGGCGGTCCCGCTCGTGACGAGGATGTTCTTGCCGCATTTCCTCTGGATCTCTGCGACCACAGCTTCCAGGTCGTCATTCTTGAGCTTGACGCTGAGAACGCCGTTGTCCCAGAGGACCCACGGAACCTTTGGGGGAGACGGTTCAGGCTTCAGAGGCGGGAGTATCTTGAAGATGCCTCCCTCCATATTCAACACGAGGTTGTTCTCCTCGCAGATGAACTTGAGGGCATCATAGACCCGAACCCGATTGAGCGAGATCGTTGTTCGTTTGTTGATGGAGTTATCGACGAACACGTTCAGGTTGTGCTGGAACGAGAGGGCCCGGAAGATGTCCCTGACGTCGGTGTCTTTGAAGCTGATGCTTGTGAGCTCGGTGGCACCCTTGGGGAGCTCAGGCTCCTTCTGCTTGAGCGTATCGAGTTGCTGAGCCGCGATTGGCGCCGCGACAAGCAGAAACATGTTGACGAGAACAGTAGTCCTTTTCATTGCGCACCTCTCCTGTGATGGCGATTGGATATCACTCTCATTGTTGTCCCAATTGGTTCCCAGTCCTGCGTCGCCCGGGGCCAAGGTGTTCTGAATTGTGTTTCTGGCCGCAGAGTCACAGAACTCGTAGAGAAACGCTGCAAACTCATGTCTGTGCCGGTGTAGGGCGCAAAGGGCTCCTTCGGAGAGTTGTCTCCCCACACCACCAAGCCAGCGTTCCCAGCTAGTGTCAGGACGTCCGCCAAACCGCCACGAAGATGGCGGTCAAGAAAGCGAGGGCGATGAAGAAGTCCTGACACCCGAGTAATATACGTCAGTTGCTGTAAGCTTCTATTTTCGAACCTTGTGCCGATCTAGCGAGACGGGCCGCGCTGCGAGGATCTTCTCGTTATACCACCTCGCGTATGCCCTCGCGATCGCAAGCTGTTCCCGATGTTCAGGGCTCATAATCGCATCTGTCGTGCCGGGCAAAACCCCGTAGTCCCCTTCACGGATGATTGCCTTGCTGACAGAATCAGCAACGCCGGGTATCCACAGAGCATATCCTTGATACGCCAGGAACGTCAAGTCTGCTTTCCTAATAGCCCTTTCAGCGTCTCTGCATGGATTCGCTGACGACAGCCAATCAAGCTCAGCAGAGATCTTCCTTGTCGGCAGGGTATCCTCAGGCTTTTCCAGTTTCGCTCTTGTTAATGATGTCCATACGACTATCGCTAGTAGCGCGACAACAGAGTGCGTCGCAATCAGAATTGCGATCGTTCTTCCTCGTTTCATTCGCTACTACCTCCTACCGCTGTACAAGTACGGCCACTCTTTCTTCCTTGACTCGTGACCAGTGGCAGAAGGCCACCCGAGCTCTCTTGCTATCGGGTTCTCATTTGCGATTACGATTTTCGTTTCATCTCCCTGACCTCCCAGCACGGGTCCATGTTCGTGTATAATCGCTTGATCGACACTCGGTACCATCCACCCCCACTCAGTCGGGATTATCCGATGCTCTTCCAAGTTGATTCGTATCTTGGTGCCGGAGCATTCAGATTGGGTCTCGGCCGGATTCTGCACAATGGTGATGGTGACGGGTTCTTCTATTCTGCTTTCCAGTTCCCTCCCTCGCGCCGTGTTCAAGACTCTTCTTAGACCGGCTTCGACCGTGCTACGATCCATTTCTGTCCCACCTACGACTTTGACCTTCGAGCTCTGCAGGCCAGACGGATCAACAGAGCTAATTGGCTCATCTTCGCAGTAAACGTATACATTATTCTGTGCAAAGGAAGCTGTCGGATCCTTCGCCATCCACCTTCCTACAACGGGGTCATAGTCTCTTTCGCCAAATCTGGTTGTTCCAGTCTGCGAATCTCGCAGTCCACCAGCGAACCCAAACGGCGTTAAATCAGGATTGCTATCGGCCAGCACATTGCCCCACTCGTCATACTCCATCCGCTGGGCGACAGTTCCGCTGGCCTGGTCAACAACGAGCCGCACGCTGCCAAGATGGTCAGTAATAACGCGATACGTGACTGAACCCTTGATAATATACTCGGGAACGTTTACTTTGGCTCCGTACACGTATCGAGCTGTTGCATTTCCAGCAGCATCCAACTCGGCGACCGGCCTGAGCTGCCCCTCGTACAGCCACCCTTTGACGAGAGTACCGTTGAGTTTCTTTCCAACTCTCCGATTTTGCGCATCAACGACATACTCAATGACATCCCCATTTGCCTGCCCGCCATCTTTTTGGCGGGGCATCCTCACCTGCACAAGATTTCCGAACGCGTCGTAGGAGTACCAAGTCGTATCGCTCCCTTCCCCGCCAGAGGCGGGTTCGATCTTGGCCTGCAACTCGCCGTTGGCTGTATAGACATACGATGCCGCCCCATAGCTCAACAGCCTATCCTGAGCATCGTAGGTTCCGGTGACAGTGCCTGTGACTGACATGTGACTCAGCCTGTTTCCGTTGCCATCGTACGTGTATTGGGATATGAGCGCATCATTTCTCCAGACTTTTTCAAGGCGACCATCAATGTCATATCCATAGCGCATCACGTTCGTCGTCCCCTGCACTGTCTCAGTGAGGTCAGTGATCCGCCCCAGCGAATCCCGCACATAGTGCGTCTCAAACAGCACGTTCGAGCCAAACTTCGCCTGGTAACTCTCGAGCTCTCCCGCACCGTTGTACGTCTGGCTCGTGGTGACATTGCCAAGATGCGTGCTCGTGATCCTGCCGTTGGCTGGGTCACGGGTGATCGTCATCTCGCCGGCTTTTGTGAGCAACCCGTCTTGATCATATTGGTAGTTCACCGTGTTGCTACCATTGACGGATTGGCTCGTGACACGGAAGTTGTCCGTTTCGACGAAGTCGAAACGAGACCTCGTCTCATCGCCAAGGCGATGAGACGGGTTGTCGTACGTGACTCCAACTGTCCCTGCCACTTCTCCCGACCACTGCACGGTCTTCGGCAAGGAGCCATCATAGGTGTAGCTGAGTGTATTACCGCCCGCTTGCCCGCCGTCTGTCTGGCGGGGTGCGGTGAGCGCATTGAGCAAGCCTGAGGTCGGATCATAGAAGAAATTCAACTCACCTCGGTCAAAGGTGATTGTCTTCGGTCTCGCCGTGGGGCCACAAGTGCCACAGCCAACAGTATCATACTCCACGGCAACGTTGATCCCATCAGGCCTCAGAGTGTTCGTGATCTGACGGTCGAGGTTGTAGAAATAGCGCGTATCCGTCGTAACGCCGTTGAGGAGCGGCGGCAGGTAGCGCTTCGTCAGATCTACCGCCGTGTAGCTAAAGAAGTGCGCAGGTCGGCCGTCTCAAGTTCTGAGGTGCGTTTCTTCGTCAGCGCCTCCGGCGACAAGCATAGCGCACAAGCAAGTCCTGACAATGGATTGAAACGACGAACTGCCCACTGTCAGGAGTTGTACTGGTGAAGAGCGCTGTTAGCTTCCGATCCCGGATTTGGCATTCACACCATACTTACACAGAGGACACACTGTAAGTGATGACAGTTGTGATAATTTGACGTGCTTAACAACCCACCACAAAACTCTCGTGTGACAATTGGGACATCGTGTTGACACAAAAACCCAAATGACAAGAAATATCTCACCTAGCCCTGTCACACCTAGAAAAATGGAACTGTCAAGGCCTATCATTTGCGACCAATAGTCAGCAAACTCCATTAGAGCCCATGCAATAAGAATCGAGACTGGTATAAGCCTAATCTTCCACTGCTGCTTTGTCAAGGCAAAGAAATTGTCCTTCATAAAAACCTCTTAGAGTCTTTCAATGACAAGGATCGCCACATTCCTGTAGAATGGCCGCAAAAACCGATCCGTACGCGAGGCCCGCATCAAATGCTAACATCACAATAGCCGCGCTTGCAGCACTGACTCCCGCGCCACCTAAGACTCCCTTTGCAGTGAGGCTTGCTCCCGTTCCGGTGACAATCCCCTTTGCTGCACCCCACAGTGCCTGCCCGAGCGAAGGAGTTCCCACGTAGGTTGCTAGGCCTTGAGCTACTTGCATTCTCATATATATGCCTAGCGCCGCAGAAGGTATCGCATTGGGTCCTGCCGGTATGTTTCCTGCTAACATTCTTACGGCTCCGACAATACCTGGAATGGTTGTACCTGGAACAATCTCAGTCGCGTTTTTGTAGTTCTTGGCCGCCCTCGCAATAATGTCCGCCAGATTGCATTTCTCCCCGTCAATATCGATGAAGTTAATTGGATCGGAGAAGACATAATCATAAAAGTTCGCTGAATAACCATTGAAAAGGATCGGATCCTTCAGCGTCCATCTCCCTGTGATGACATCATAATCCCTCGCCCCAAACCGTGTCAGTTTTGTCTGTCCATCATACATGCTTCCCGCGAACCCAAACGGCGTTAAATCAGGGTTGCTGTCGGCGAGAAGATTGCCCCACTCGTCATACTCCATCTGCTGGGCAACCGAGCCCGTGGTCTGGTCAACAACGAGCCGCACGCTGCCAAGATGGTCAGTAATGACGCGATACGTGACTGAACCCTTGATAATATACTCAGGAACGTTTACTTTGGCTCCGTACACGTATCGAGCTGTTGCATTTCCAGCAGCATCCAACTCGGCGACCGGCCTGAGCTGCCCCTCGTACAGCCACCCTTTGACGAGCGTACCGTTGAGTTTCTTTCCAACCCTCCGATTCTGCCCGTCAATCACATACTCAATCACATCCCCGTTCGCCTGCCCGCCGTCTTTTTGGCGGGGCATCCTCACCTGCACAAGATTTCCGAACGCGTCGTAGGAGTACCAAGTCGTATCGCTCCCTTCCCCGCCAGAGGCGGGTTCGATCTTGGCCTGCAACTCACCGTTGGCTGTCAGTGTCAGCACGTCCACGCCAAAGCGCGCCCCTTGGGAAGGCACTTAGTCACACAAGCAGACACCTTCAAAGACTCCTTCAGAGAGTCTGCACTCAACACATCTAGACAAAACTGAAAAGGGAAACCATTTGCCATTTCCGACCAATCTTCGAAATCTGGCAACTTACGCTGAGGCCTCGATTCGCAGAATAGTAGTCAATCATCCAGAGATTCTTGCCTCCCCTCCAGACAATGATCTTGATCTCCCCCTCTTCTCGAAAGAATGCTCGCACTGATTTCTCTCGACCATAGAGGTATTTCCACATCCCGCTGGTGCTGTCCGAAAGGGCGATCTCCATCTCCTTTCGTGTGTAGGAGTCGTCAATAGCTACTGTCCCCTGTGAGCCAATGTAACCAAGCAGCTGACGTACACTCCCCGAGATAATGGCCTGTTGAAGTCTATGCGCTACACCGATCGCGGCGACGCTATCATCCACCTCGCCCCGAGCCTGCAGCTCTTGACTCTGCGCTGATGACAAAAGAATCGTCGCCAATAATAGTCGCCAACCTAGATGTGCCAATTCCGCTTTCATGCTAATGTCCTCCAATTTGCTTGAGACGACTAGTCGTAAAGGAAACGAAATACGGCCAGCACGATTTTCCGCAAGGTTTGTTTGAAAGTCGCTCGCGGTTGTGCCGTTTGAGCGTTGTCACACGGAACGTTAGATAGCAAGTGAGGCAGAGGATCGATCTTCTCTGCCCCGTGATACGGCCGGTAAGAGTAATGCAAATGTGATTCCACGCCCTCAGGACTCCCATCCGAGTATCCAATTATCTCTCCCTCTGCAACACGGTCACCCTCCTTTATCGTGGCCGCAGTATGTGCGTATCCAGAGATACTCCCATCATCATTGTGGATGATGATCTCATTGCCACCTCTCGGGCTCACTCGTATCTCTGCAATAACACCTGCATCACTGGCAAAAATCGAGCCGCGAAGTCGGCTTCTTAAGTCCACACCATCGTGAAATCCAGGAGTTCCGTTGAGGATTCGTGGACCATAGGGAGAAGTTACGTTTCGACTTGTTGTCGGCCACGTCGTCAAACCAAACGGATCAACAAAATTGATTGGGTCATTGGATACGTAACAATAGAGATTCTCATCGCCTCCATCAAAGCCAATCGGGTCTTTTTGGGTCCACCTTCCCGATTGCGGATCATAATTGCGAGCCCCGAACATCGTGAGTCCTGTGGCATGCTCATATAGTCCCTTTCCAAATCCAAAAGGCTGGAAACCGGGATTATCATCTGCCAGGACCTGGCCGAACTCATCATATTCTATCTTCTGGACGATAGAGCCATTGCTGGCATCGATTACCATTCGCACACTGCCAAGATGATCGGTTATGAATCGCAAATTCCTTCCTCCTGTCCACATGTAGGTTCCCATGAACCTGCTGAGCACGCTGCCTGCGGAATCTAGCTCAGCGACTGGCAAAATGTCGTTCGAATACAGATACCTGCTGACAATCGCCCCATTCAGTTTTCTTGCAATCCTTCTGTTTTCGCCATCAATCAGATACTCCACTACATCTCGGTTTGGCATCACAATTCGCACAAGATTGCCAAAGGAGTCATAGGCATACCGGGTCGTATCGCTCCCCTCAACTTTCGCTTGGAGCTCTCCATTGGCGGTGTAGAGGTACGTCGCGGCTCCGTAGCCTACCAGCCTGTCCTGGGCATCGTACGTTCCCGTGACGGTGCCTGTAAGCGACGTGTGGCTGAGCCGGTTTCCGTTGGCGTCATAGGTGTAAATCGAAATCAACGTATCATTTCTCCAAACTTTCCAAAGCCGTCCGGCAACATCATCGGCGTATTGCTTGATCGACATTACTCTGACCAGAGCTCTACCAAGTATGTCTCCAAAGGAAAATCACTCCCTTGAACCATATTTTTCAGCAGCCTGCTAGTATTCGACACTTCTGGTTCAGAGAGGACCAACATCAAGAATGTGACCTGGCACGTTGCTTTCGATCTTGATCAACCTGTTTGTTACATCGAAGACTAAGGTTAGGATCTGATCGTTCAAGTTCACCAACTCTTTGTCTCGGCGCCTCACATAGTAATCGACTGTCCTATTAAGGAACTCATTATTTTCTTTTCTGGTTGATACCTGATCGGAAGTTGGTGGGCCAAGGATCGCGATCACGTGACTGGCAGTATCACCCAGACTTACTGCTTTGAGGCTGCCAAATAGATTTTCAATCTGGACGCTGTCCATTTCAAAATACCACAGCTTCTCTGGAACTTGCATATGCGTCTCGCTGATAGGTTCTTTTTTCTGACTGCTCTGTGTGCAGCACGCAAACATTATGAGGAAGGAGATTATCGTCAACTGAAGCAACTCGTGCTGTGTTCTTAGCATATGGCCTCCGTTATTAAAGATTCTACTTGACTCTAGGGGCGCCTGGCCAGCGGTCATATGGTAGCCCTGATTTCTGTCTTTGGACATCCCTAGCGAATCCAGCCACGTCGGTGGGTGTCCAAACTAAATTGTCAGCAGAAACCCACCAAGGTTGGCCACCACCCCCGACCTTTAATCCCTGAGCTGCGACGAAGGAACAATTGGTACTGAGGGTTTTCCATTTGTTGTTCTTCCTGAAATCATTCCACCATTTCTCTATCGCGGCTTCATCCAGGCCATTGATGTAAATTATCTGATCAGGATTCTGTTGCTCGTCCCGCACATCGTTCTCAAATTTCCGGCCAATAATTGGATCAGCGGTGTATATATCAGAAAGAGAACTTGAAATTTTTGGATCGCGGCCAGCAGGGCTCGGCCACCAACTGATATAGGTTCCATTCGAGAGCGACAATGACGCATGTCCCCACGCCACCGTACTGCCTCTGTATTTCCAAATATAGACGGTTGTCTGTAGTCCGAATGGATCTGCGATGTTTATCGGGTCGCCAACCGAGTATTCATAGAGGTTTGATGTTCCTCCATATATGCCAATAGGGTCCTTTGCCGTCCAAACACCAGTCGAAGGATCGTAGTCCCTGGCTCCGAATCTCAACAGTTTGGTTTCTTGATCAAAAAGTCCATGTGCAAATCCAAATGGCACAAAGCCCGGACTTTGGTCATTTAACACCCTCCCGAACTCATCATAGTCCAATCTCTCCACAACGAGACCTGTCTGTGAATTTACTACGAGTCGTATGCTCCCAATATGATCTGTAATAACGCGATATGTCTCTCCATTCTTGATCATGTAATCACCGACAAACCTGCTCACAATCTGACCCATACTGTCTAGCTCTGCAGCTAGGGTTAGTTGCCCAGAATAGATCCAAGTATTTACCGCTCTACCGTTCACCTTTCTTGCGATCCGCCGGTTTTGTCCATCAATGATGTACTCAACTACATCTCCATTCGCCTGCCCGCCATCTTTTTGGCGGGGCATCCTCACCTGCACAAGGTTTCCCAACGCGTCGTAGGAGTACCAAGTCGTATGTGTCCCTTCGACCTTTCCTTGCAAATCGCCGTAGGAGGTGTATGAGCAGGAAGTTTGGGGGTCGGGGAATAGCCGATCTACTGCCAGTAACTCTTTTTTCTTTTGAGTCGAAGCTCGTCACCGCCAGTGAAGCTACCAATGAGATAGCCATCTTTGATTGCTCCCTTGAATGTCTCATCTTGCCCATGTTGGCGCAGCGAAAACTGGATTTCACTTGCTTTAACTTTGGCCCTTGCTATCACTGGTACCTCAGGCTCACCTTCACTCGACTGAAATATCACATAGAACCCGTCTTTTGAGTAGACAATGAATATCTCGCAGCCGAGCACATCTCCCCCTTCTTCGTTGTAGCGCATGTCGCTGTAGATCCCTGTTATCTTTTCAGTGGTTTGGTCTTGTTTATCCACAACTCCAAAGCTGGACAGAACAACCAGCGTGATTTGAACGAACATGAAGATTGCGCTCATCGTGTGGTCCTCCTTACTATGTCTGATGGAGTGGTAACTGGAAGAGGTGTTGGGTTTGTCCATTGCTGATAGCGTCTCGTTGCATTGTCAATCAGGGTAGCTCGATCTGTACCCGGATCATGGTAGAAATGTACGGGATCAGGAGTGCCGAAATTGCCTCCCCAACTCAGAGCTGCGTCTTCAGCCGCTTGCCTGATAGTCGCCCTTTGTTCCTGCTTCGTCAATCCGCACGGTATGTCTCTGAGATCTTCGTACATCACATCCACCGCGAAACCTGCCGAATGGAGGCTAAGCTCGGCTGGCGTGATTCCTCTGCCGCTTCTCCGAAGCATAGCTTGCCGCTCTGGAGTACGATAGGCGCTCGTGAATTGAATGCTCACCCCTTGCTTCGCGGCATTGCTGATGAAATTCTGTACCATAGGCGCAAACGCCTGATCGAGATAACTATTTCCCAAACCAGGTAGATTTGCCGGTATGAGTTGAAAACCAAGCAGATCAATCCAATTCAAGGGATCGTTGAGGCAATAGGCGTACAAGTTCACGTCGTCGCTCAAGAAGCGAATGGGGTCTTTTCTTGCCCATCTTCCGATTCCTGCATCATAGTCCCTCGCTCCAAATCGGATCAGCTTTGTCTGCGTGTCGTAGAGTCCGCCAGCAAAGCCAAATGGCTGAAATCCAGGGTTGCTATCGTATAGCACATCTCCAAACTCCCCGTAGGCCATCGTTTGCTCAACCACACCTGTAGTTTGATCGACGACCAAGAGCACACTTCCCAAATGGTCTGTGATAACTCGGTAGATCTTGCCTGCTTTCACGATGTACTCGGGTACATTGCCTTTTGTCGCGTATGTGAACCGGCTGGTGACGTTCCCCAAGCTGTCAAGCTCAGCAATAGGGTGAAGTTGGTTCTCGTAGAGTAGCACATGGGCTGTCCTACCATTTATCCTTTTCACTACTCGACGATTTTGCCCATCCACAACATAGTCAATCACATCGCCATGAGGTAAGTGTGCGCGCACAAGGCTCCCGAGTGCATCGTAGAAATACCGTGTTGAGTCGCTTCCCACTGTCTTGAAAGCAAGATCGCCAGTGAGAGTGTAGCCGTACGTGGCACTGCCATGCGTGAGCAGTCTATCTTGCTCATCGTACGTTGCATTCACGGTTCCCGCCAGGCTTGTGTGACTCAGCCTGTTGCCGTTGGCATCGTAGCTATAGGTTGAGATCAGCGTGTCATTCCGCCACACCTTCTCAAGTCTCCCGGCAACATCATACCCGTACCGCATCACCTTTGTGTTGCCCTGCACGGTCTCTGTGAGTTCGCTGATCCGTCCAAGTGAATCTCGCACATAATGCGTCTGAAACAGCACGTTCGAGCCAAACTTCGCCTGGTAACTCTCGAGCTCTCCCGCACCGTTGTACGTCTGGCTCGTCGTGACATTACCAAGCTGCGTGCTCGTGATTCTGCCGTTCTGAGGATCGCGGGTGATCGACATATCTCCAGCCTGCGTGAGCAATCCCTCTTGATCATACTGATAGTCAACTTCGTTTCCTCCATTGACCGTCTGCTGCGTCACACGGAAGTTCTTGTCATACGTAACGCCAACCGTACCCGCAACTTGCCCGTTCCACTGGACGCTCGTCGGCAGGGACCCATCATAGGTATAGCTCAGCGTATTGCCTCCGGGAGCGGTGAGGGCACTCAACAATCCTGAGGTGGGATGGTAGAAGAATCCCAGCTGGCCTCTGTCGAACGTGATCGTTTTCGGTCTCGCCGTGGGGCCACAAGTGCCACAGCCAACAGTATCATACTCCACGGCAACGTTGATCCCATCAGGCCTCAAAGTGCTCGTGATCTGACGGTCGAGGTTGTACAGGTAGCCCGTCGCTGTAGTATCGCCGTCGAGGAGCGGCGGCAGGTAGCGTTTCGTCAGATTCACCGCGGTGTAATCAAACAGGTGAGCAGGCTTCCCCGGCGGCGTTAGTGAGGTCAGATTGCTATTGGAATCGTAGCTGTAGGCAATCTCCTTGCCATCCGGTAGCGTCTGCCTGGTGATCCTTCCCACCGCATCATACTCAAAGCTCGTTGTGCGCATCAACGGGTCAGTCGCTGTCGCAAGCCTGCTTCTTGAGTCATACGTGAAGCTCGAAACCCTTCCGCCCTGCGTTGCCTGCACCAGCCTGCCTTGCGGATCATAGCCGTATGTCACAGGCTCAACCCCGGGCACCCGCTCTTGTAGCACTCTGCCGCGCGAATCAATGAACGTAAAGCTCTTGCGCCTCTCCGGCGTGACGGACTCAAAGAACCCTTTTGCACCTGCTGGCACGCTAACATAAAGCCTTTGCGGCGGAGTGAATGTGAAGGTGAGCCCAGGCGGCGGCTCAATTGCGATATAGTCGTTCTCCGTTATCCGGCTCACGGTTGCGGAGGTCTTAAGATCGCTCACCGATAAGAGTCCATCCGCATTGGCCATCCCTACGACAGCCCCGCCATCGATGATTCCATCAGGCCCCGGCGTGTAGACAAATTGCATATCGCCGGATTCTTCATAGAAGATCGCCTGGAAGGAGATCGAATTGCCTCTGTTGCCGTAGTTCCAGCCGACGTTGTTCCACTCGACGGTAAAGACCCTGCCCGGCGCCGTTCCGGTGGTCCTGTAATAGATGTTGCCATTGACCACGAGAATGTCATACAGCGGAGCGATGAAAGGATAGATGTTTGAGGCTGCTACGAGATCATGGGGGTCGTTAGATCCGTAGTTGACGTTGGTCGTAGCAGCATCGAACGAAATCCATCCATTGGTGCATATTGCGACTTGGGAATAATGTTCTCCGCTGAACAAGAAATCGAAACCAATGGGGATATTGGAGAAGGTCTTGCTTACCCCCCTTCCGGCTGCTATTGTACCCGGCTGGCCGACGATGCTGGTGAACGTGCCGGCGGTCGCCACGAAACCGTAATCGGTGAGAGCACGTCCCAGTTCTATTTGCCCTTCAGTGCCTTCCAATGCTCTGTAGGTGGTCGTGTACGTCCTGTCGTTGACGACAGCTCTCTCCGTCATTCCTGTAACCTGGACTCCGCTCATCTGAGAAATTACTCTGGATTGTGAGACGGTCGAGGTCAATCCCGCGGGCATCCGCACGGTTACTGTCGAAAGTGGCGACTGCATGCCAAACCGCGGATCGGGGCTGCTCACCACCGTCGTCACCGTCCCATCCGGAGGAATGACTGAATCAACCCCGTTCCTTCCTTCGATTCTTATTGTAGTCAACCCGCTTTCGTCAGTGTTTGTCATTTGCACACCGCCTGTCGGTAAGCTCTCCACTTTATATCTTTTCTTCCTCCCCTCGGCAGACGTTGCAAGTATTTCATAGCCATTTCTCAACTGAGTTCGGTCGTATTGTTTAAATCCTCCTGCAGGATCCCTATCAATGTGAAGCCGGCCAATCGAATCATAGTCAAAGAAATGCATATTTGATTTCGGATCGGTCAAGCTTGTCATTAAGCCTCCATCGGCATAGCTAAACCGCGTGGTATCGTTCGCAGGATCAATGATAGCAGTAAGGAATCCGGTAGAATCTCCGGCAGACGCACCAGCCCCCCCACCTTGAGCTTGTGAGGCTGGCGGGGATGCGCCTTGGACGCAAATCACTAGATTTGTTCTTTGCCCATACGGAGATATAATGGCTGTTGCATTGCCGTTTGAATCCCGCTCAATCGTTGTGAGAAGACTATCAATGTCGCGGATGGCTGAAAGAGTTCCATCGGGATTATAGACAAATGAGTAGATGGTATTTCCAGTGAGGGCATCTTCAGTGCGAAGATGCCGACCATCATTATCAAACAAGTAGACCTGTGAACCATCTTCTGTAGCAATGCGTAATTGTTGATTGGTGTACCCTGAGAACGCCAAAGAAATTTTCCGAATTCTGCGACTCGGCCGGATTCTATGAGCAATCCATGGAACATATGAATTGCCGTCGCTAAAATACAGATCTCCATTCGGAGCAACTTTAATGGCGTCTGGGTAGTTCAATACTGCTTGAGCAGCAGCACCGTTGTCACCTGAAAAACCAATTTCACCGGTACCGGCAAGCGTAAGAATTATCCCATCAGGCCGTATATAGCGGATTCGGGAACCATCTAAAATAAATATCGTCCCATTTTTTGTAACTTCAACACCATAAGGCTCTATTTCAGCATCAATCGCAGGTCCACCATTACCGTCATTGCCAGTCCATAGTCCAGACCCTGCAATGGTTGTAATGATGCCATCAACACTGACTTTACGTATTCGTCCGTTGTACCGATCAGCAATATATAATACTCCGTACTGATCTACACAAATTCCAATCGCCTCACCTAATTGTGCTTGAACGGCAGGTCCGCCATCGCCACTAAAACCCCAATATCCGTTTCCTGCATATGTAGTGATGATCCCATCCGGAGTGATCCTTCGCACTCGCGAGGATTCAACCAAGACATACAAACTCCCATCTGGTCCTAATGCGAGAGCGCCTGGTTCGTAGATTTCTGCTTGAATTGCCGGTACGCCCTCTCCATATTCATATCCAGCACCCGCAATCGTAGTAATAATGCCATCAGGGTCGATTTTACGGATACAACTTTGAAACCAGTCACACAAGTAGACTGTTCCATCAGAAGCCACTGCAATACCCGTTATACCGTCAACTTCAGCTGCGGTTGCCAATCCTCCGTCACCGCTGTACCCAGGATAGCCTGTACCAGCGATAATAGAAACAGTTCCATCCGGAGAACGTTTTTCAACTTTATATGAGTACATATGTGAATAATACACGCTTCCATCAGGACCAATAGCTAGTGGTGACGGTGGATCCCATGCATCCGAGTAACCTGACCTTGTTATGGTACCTGAAAGGGTGTTAATCACAGACGAACTCAATCCCGCACTTCGATTGCTTCCATCTCCCTGGACAATTGTTTGAAATGGGAAGTTATATACATGATGATTTTCAAATTCCCAACCTCCGATTTTCTGAGTCGTGGCATCCCAGCCGCCAATCTCAACGATTCGCTCACGCCATTCTCTCTTAGGAATGCGCACAGGAAAAGGAGTCATTGATGAATCATATTGTGTCGGTATAGTAGCTGACCAGGATAATCCAGCTTCTGTCCCCGTGGGTGGATAATAAACCCAATACGTTTGCACATACATATACCCAAGTCTGATTGTCGCCTTTTGTTTTCCCCTGACAATCCTGCCGTAAGCGTCTTTTCCATCCCAAGAACAACGGGTCGTAAGAGATTTTTCTGCCGGCAGGGACTTCGTATAACACTTTCCAGCTACACGCATTTCCAGCATGATTTCCTTCACATCTGAAGTAAGTGTGCTATCACTTACCGGAATGTACACTTCGTATGCGCTTCCTTTCCCCTGCACTCGATTCGTGGAATAACGTAGAGCGAGCGGTGTGCCATTAATAGGAATTGACTGACCAAGTGTTTGGCTTTGTACTTCAATTATTGAACCGCAATCTCCATCTCCATCTTTTGGAGTTGGATTTTCTAAGTCTAAATCTGGAATCTTAAAATCGTACTGCCTAGCCAGCATATCCAAAAAACATAAGTTAAAATCCCATACCGTAAAGTGCTGTATCTGACCTCGCCAAATTGTTTGTCCTGGTGCATACAACTTTGCGAGTGACTCACGCTCCTGTAATGTGACATCATGAATTGCAAGCACTGAAGCATCTTCCGCAATGCCATCTCCATCCATATCGATATCAGCAATACCGTTGGTCTTGGAGACAATTTTGATGACACGCCCGTCCTGTGAAGCTATCCAGGCACCTTTCTGGCGATCGTAGTACCCAACAGGGATACCAGCTCCAACGGGAAGATTGAGAAAATTATCCACATAGAAAGAGACAGGTCTATCAAGTTGGACCGATGTTGCTCCAGCGGCAATAGCTTCATCAGCGCTTAACTCTACGCAATACGTGTATGCTAAATAGGGTGGTAACTCAGCAGGCATTGCAGCCAGTCCGTTTTCTCCTACCGTGTATTCTGTTGCTCGTACATTGATTGAAGGTAATGCGACAGTGTCTCCCGATTGCAGCACCATTTTCGCATGCGTGTTTGGAAAAAATACGAGGGCAGCTTGACGTTGCCCGTCTTTGTCACTCATAATGCTAGCACGCGCAACTTGAACGGTATCAGCAAGAGTAATGGTAGTTACCTGCGGATCCGCTTGTACCATTACCACACTGTCGACAACAACATAGTCCTGCCACGGAACATCTATTCTCCTATGAATAGGGAGATAATTCTCTCTTTCGTAATTGACTGTTAGATTTCCTCCGCCATTCACAGCCATATCAAACATTCCATCTGTACGGGTAAAGGTTATTCCATACTCAGGATGTCCCAAAAGCGTTATCATCACTCCGGACAAAGGAGCACCTGCTCGATCAATGACCTTCCCTCGAACCACTGCTACACGTATAGGCTCGATGGTCCCCGAATCAACTCCAAGTTGGACGGGGTTTGATCCCGTGTAAAGAAACTTTGTTGATGTCGCTACATTGGTTACCACAGTTCTATTCAAAGGTGGAGCTACGGCTGCTGGGTCTGGCACCTGATAACCTTCACTCGCATTGATAATTTGGCGTGTCTCTTCTGCAATGTTCCCGGCCTCGTCTTTTGCTGTCACGATCGCGCGTGTCTCTTGTGAAGGGAGCATGACAAAATATCTGAATGAACCATTCGGATGTACTCTGTATATCTTGTTATTGATTATGAACTTTGATAAATGATCATCATTCACAGTCCCTTCTACCCATATTCCCCCCGTCCATGTTGTGTCCCCGCTCATCGGTGATGATAGCGTGAGAACGGGTGAAATCGTATCGCGAATGACTGTTTGCACAAGTTCTGAACTTTGCTGAAAAGCATCCGTTGCGATAAAAGTGATTTCGTTGGATTCTGATGGAAGAGAAATAGTGCATACAAATTTCCCGGAAGTATCAACAGGAACGAGGGTTCCGTTAACAGTAAGAGTGACCGTAGACAAGTCCGTAACTGTTCCGCTCACCGTTATTGTCGATTCTTTTGTGAACGTTGTTTTCTTAAGGGATGTAGTAAGGCTTGGTGGTTCCGAATCAAGAAACACAGTGAGTGTCTTACTGTAGATCGTTCCTGACACACTCTGGGCAACAACGGTCAGCGTGTTGACATTGTAATACCAAACGCCAAATTCAAGTTGAAAATTACCGTTTTCATCCCACGTGATATCCCATTCATAACCTTCGTAACTCACATAGAGTCGTTGAACAGTATCACCTTTGATCTTTCCTTCAATATTGAAATTACCTGTATTCGTCATGTATCCATCGATAGGAGAAGTAATGACAAAAGGTACTGTGATGCTTTGATACGATACGGTTCTTGTTTGCGTTTGTGAATTGCCAGCAGCGTCCGTGGCAACGACCCTGATTTGGTTGCTTCCCTCTTTTAGCGGGATTGTCATCAAGAACGAGCCGTTGGCTTGAACCTCCACCGCAACGCCGTTAACGGTCAGCGTGACTGCCGTTGAATCCGCAACCCTGCCGCTTATCTCTACGCTTGAGGTGTTGGTTACAAAATTGTCAATCGGCAATTGCCAATTTACAATTGGCGCTTGTGTATCCCGCCGAAGGGTCCTTGTCACGGTACTCGTGTTGCCCACCGTGTCGGTCGCAACAATGGCGATTGTGTTGGTCCCTTCTACCAGCGGTACTTGGCCTTTGAAGACGCCGGCAGAATCTCGGGCCAACAGGACAGAATTTGCCCGTACGGTGATTGACGAGGAGTCCGTCACAGTGACCGCAACCGCTACTACTGTGTCCTTTGTGATCAGACCCGATGTTGGCTGCGAGACTGTGATGGCCGGCGGGTACGAGTCCCGAATGACCGTCCGTGTCTCCGTCCTCTTATTGCCAACCAAATCGCTGGCAACGACGGTAATCGTATTGGTTCCCTGAGTCGGCAGTGCAGCATATCCCGAGAATGAGCCGTCTGAGCCGACAGTCACCGGTATTCCGTTGACTGTGACCGTTGCCTCCCCCGGCGGAGCGCCTCCGGGTTGAGGATCGGTGGCGGTTCCACTCACGACTATAGAATCAGCCGCTGTGTAGATGCCATTGGCGGGTTGTATAAGTGACAGGGTCGGTGGCGTGGAATCCTTTCTCACCGTCCGCGTCACTGTTGTCGTGTTGCCGACGCCATCGGTCGCAATGATCGTGATAGTGTTCACTCCCTCGGCAAGCTTCACTGCAACTTCCGCCCTGCCTTGAGGAGTGATGGTCGCCGGGACTCCGTTCACCGTCAGGGTGAAGTTCGTCGGATCGACGACCAGCGCGCTCACCGTGATCGTTGAGTCTGCTGTCACCATGTTATCGTCAGCCGGGATGAGATCGGAGAAAACCGGCGGATCGCTATCGTGGATGACCGAGCGGGTCATTGTTGTGCTGTTGCCCACCGCATCCGTGGCAATGATCGTGTAGGAGCAGGCTCCTTGATCAGGCAGCAGCACGTAACCGCTGAATGAACCGTCCTGCTTTACAGTCACCGGCATGTCATCCAGCGTCACGGTGAGTGTCGCTTGAGCCGGAGGATCTGTGACGAGTCCAGTAACAAGGATCGAATCGGCTGCCGTCACCAGACCTTGTGCCGGTTGCGTGATCGTCAGCGATGGCGGAGTGGTGTCCTTTCTTGCATTCCGTGTCGCTGATACGGTGTTGCCCAACGTATCGGTGGCCACGACCGTGATGGTATTGACTCCTTCGGCGAGAGTCGCGGTTGATGTGAACTCCCCGTTCTCGGCAACGATTGCCGGCACGCCATTGACCGTGACAGTTACACTCGTCGAGTCCTCCACCGTCCCGCCGACGACCACTTTCGCTTCCTTCGTCACAAACCCTTCGTCCGGATCGGTGATGGCGATGACGGGGGGTGTTGTATCCCGGATGACAAGCCTCTGAATGGTGAAGGTGTTGCTCGCACCATCTGTGGCCGTGACCGTGACGATGTTTGAGCCTTCAATGAGTGAGACGGAGGTTGAGAACGAGCCGTCCGAGGCTATGCTGACCGGCGTGCCGTTGACCCTGACAGTGACTCGTGAGACGCCGCTCACCGTTCCTTGCACCTGGACGCTGGAAGCAGTTGTGAGACTCTCATCAGTCGGAGCAGAGACGATGAGCCTGAGACTTGTGATCCGTCGCGTAACGGTCCGCGTTACGCTCGTGTGGTTGCCGGCCGCGTCAGTGGCCGTGAGCCGGATCGTGTTCGTGCCTTCAACCAGCGTCACCTTCTGCTTGAAGATGCCCATGCACCTCAGCGTGACGGCGGTCTCGGCTCCGCCGTTGAGTGAGAGCACCAATGTGCAGGATGTAGCATCGGACGCCTTGCCGCTGAAGGTTACACTGCTATCCCCCGTCGTGGTGTTGTTCGCCGGGGTACGGACGGATAGCCTGGGCGGATTGGTGTCACGCGTTATTTTGCGCTGAATGCTCACGGAGTTCTTTGCCGCATCCGTCGCAACAACGGAGATTGTGTTTCTTCCTTCGTGCAGCGACACCGTCCGGCTGAAGTTGCCCGAGCCGTCGACAGAAACCGAGACGCCTTCGACTTTGACTGTGACTGTGGAGGAGGGAGATCCATTCGGAGGATCGACAACTGTGCCACGCACAACGACCGACGTGCCGTTCGTGATGAGGCCATTGACCGGCTCACGAACCGTCAGTGTTGGCGGGGTGTTGTCCCGGAAGATCGTCCGGGTGGCGGTTGCCGTGTTGTTCCCGGCATCTTTCGCTATGATCGTGATCGTGTTGCTCCCTTGTGTAAGTGTCACGTGCGTGCTGAACTCGCCGTGGTGGCGGACAGGCACGTTCGTGCCGTTGACCGTCACGCGCACCGTGGTTGCATCCTCGACGTCTCCTGAAACGACGATCTTACTCTTGCTCGTGACCAGATTATTCGTCGGACTCGACAGCGTCAGCTGCGGGGGCGTCCGGTCGGTGGCCGTCATACGGATGCTGACGAACGAGTGCGATGAGCCCGTCAGGCGAACTTCGAGGCGATTGCGTTGGATGAGCGACACCGTTCTTGTCAGCGATGGTACGGAAGAGCCGATTTCGCCGGATTGCACCACAATCGCGCTGTTGAGCTTGATCTGAGCACCGGAGGCACGGTGGCTTCCGTTTGTCTCGCCGTTCGTGATGTACATTGTGAACGGCGAGGATGCTCCCTGCGGGAGAGTGAAGATGTCGGTGATTGTCGTTGAGCTGCCACCGGCCCGCTCGAACTTGTGAGGGCCGTAGACGGTGAACGTGGTGTCGACCGGCTGGGCGAACGCTTCGGAGACAAACGCCAACGCAGCACAGAGACCGAGGATGGTGCGTGACATGGTGGGATCCTCCCTGAGGATTGTAGATTGCGCGCTTTTTGCGTCCCGCCGTCGTATGGCGGGATAGATTGAAGATTGTAGATTGAAAATTGTAGATTGCGCGCTTTTTGCGTCCCGCTGTTGTTTAGCGGGATAGATTGCGCGCTTTTTGCGTCCCGCTGTTGTCTAGCGGGATAGATTGCGCGCTTTTTGCGTCCCGCTGTTGTCTAGCGGGATAGATTGCACGTTTTTTGTGTCTCCCGCTTCTTGATTCCCTGCCTGCGTGCTGAAGGGCACTTCGGCAGGCAGGCGCCTATGAGCGGGATTCCAAGGAGCGGAACCGCTGTTGTCTAGCGGGATAGATTGCACGTTCTTTGTGTCTCCCGCCTTATGAGTAGCGTTACTGTGGCGGGAAAGGCGGAACCGCTGTTCTCTAGCGGGAAAGATTGCAAGTTGTCGGTTGTAGGTGGAATGTTGTACGTATGAGTTTCGAGTTTCGAGTTCCAGGTTCCAAGTTAAAGGCTTCAGGCGGCGGTTTCGCGGATGACTTCGTCAAGCGATGTTTCGCCTCGTTCGGCCTTGCGCAGGGCCGCCTGGCGAAGCGGCAACATCCCGGCCTCTTGCGCCTTGTGCCTCAGCTCCGAGGCGTTGACTCCCCGCGCTATCAGCTCACTCAGTCCATTCGAGATCGGCAGGACCTCGAATGCCGCCGTTCTTCCTTGAAATCCATAATTATGACACGCTGAACATCCTTTGTTCGCGAAAAACCGTACATCGAGTTTGCCTTTGAGTGCGAGTTCTTCGCGCTGCTCAGCTGTCGGCTCTGTCTGTACTTTGCACTTCTGACAGAGGCGTCGCAGCAGCCGCTGTGCGATGATCATCTTGACGGACGAAGCGACCAGGAACGGCTCGACTCCCATGTCAATGAGCCTTGTGATCGCCGAAGGAGCGTCGTTCGTATGCAGCGTTGTGAAGACAAGGTGGCCCGTCAGAGCTGCCCGGATGGCGATCTCCGCTGTCTCCATATCCCTCATCTCACCGACCATAATCACGTTTGGATCCTGTCTCAGGATCGACCGGAGCGCCGCGGCAAACGTAACGCCAATTTCCGGTCGAACGTGGGTCTGGTTGATCCCGACAAGGTTGTATTCTATCGGATCCTCGATGGTTGTGATGTTGATTTCGGGACGGTTGATATGATTGAGTGCCGCATACAGGGTGGTCGTTTTCCCGCTCCCGGTGGGTCCTGTCACAAGGATCATACCGTACGGAAGCCGGACGGTTCGCTGGAAACGCTTCAGGTCCTCCTCCCCGAAGCCGAGCTTTGCCAGGTCCAGTCGAAGCTGCGACTTGTCGAGTATCCGGAGCACCACCTTCTCGCCGAAGTCCGTCGGAAGCGTCGAGACACGGATGTCGATCGTGCGGTCTCCTTCTCTGACGCGGATTCTTCCATCCTGCGGCCTTCGTTTTTCCGCGATGTCGAGATCGGCCATGATCTTCAGGCGCGAGACAAGCGGCCGCGACTTTTCCAACGGCGGCCGCTGTACTTCGTGCAGCACGCCGTCGATGCGATACCGGATACGGAAGAGATGCTCGTGCGGCTCGACGTGGATGTCGCTTGCGCCGATCTCAATCGCGTCGGTGATGATGCGGTTGGCAAGCGTGACGATCGAGCTATCGGCAGCAAATTCGATCTTCCTTTCCTCATCTTTCAGGGAGACAAACTCGACGCCGGCTGAACCAGCACGCCGGGGCTCAACCCGGGAGAGACCGTAGAAACGCTGAAGAGCGTCGAGGAGCTCCTGCTGAGGAACGGGTACCGCCTTGACTTTCTTCCCCAGGAAGAACTCAAGATCCCCCACAAGGCTCGCCTCCGAGTGCTCCAGGACAGCAACATTGACGACGCCTTCTTCAATCGAGAGCGGAATGACTGAGAGCTCGATTGCAGTCTCTTGCGGAATCAGACCGAGCACTGCCGGCTCGATGTTCAGAGAATTGAAGTCCACCATGATTCAACCCATTGTTCGAAAATGTCCTTCAGCAAAACGTACAGAATTGAAGAGACCGCGAGGAACGTGCCAAATGGAATCTTCGTATCAGCGGTGCGGCCTTTGAGCGCCATTCGACCCAGGCCAAAGATGGCTCCTGCCAATGCAGCGATCCAGAATGAAATGAGAAATCCCGGGAGACCCGCATAGAAACCGATCAGACCGGAAAGCTTCACATCGCCCATGCCCATCGTCTCCTTTCGGAAGATGATGTTTCCAGTCAGACGAACGAAGAGGATGGCGGCCGCGGCTGCAAGACATGCAAGCACGCTTTCCAGCAGCACGGAGAAATCAAAGGCTGCGATTCTGAGAACAACGCCGAGGATGAAACCCGACACAATGATCTTGTTGGGAATGACCAGATGCTGCCAATCGATCACGGCGATGAGCACCATGATCAAAGAGAATGAAAGGAAAGAGAGAAATTGGAGCGATGCTCCATACTCGAGGAAGAGAACGACAGCAAGGCCGGCCGTGCAGAGCTCCGCGAGCGGATCGATGAGAGAGATCTTTACACCGCAGTTTCTACATCTTCCACGGCTGATGAGGAAGCCGAAGAGCGGAATGATGTCGTACCACCGGAGCGTCGTCTGGCACCCAGGGCAGAACGATCGCGGTGAGACGACCGAGATGCCTCTTGGAATCCTGTACGCGCAGGCGTTGATGAAGCTGCCGAGCGAAAAACCGAGAAGGGAGATAATGAGTTCGACTGAAATCACGGTTTCGTCATTTCTAGATTATGGTTCTTCAACGCGGAGACGGAGAGTTCGCAGAGCATCGCAGAGGATTACACAAGGTTGTTCACGATCCGCTTGATTCCCTTCGTCAGCTGTTCAACATGAAAATTGATGAGCAGGCCCAGCCGCTTATCCAGCAATCGGACATATGTCAGTACTTGTGCATACATCACAGGCGGCACAAGTTCAATAGCCTTCAGGTCGACTACGACTTTGTCTTCGACAAGGAAGTCGACTCTGTACCCACAATCGAGTTTGACGCTCCGATACAGGAGAGGAACGGCCTTTTGCCTCTCGAAGCGGAGACCCTGCGCCTCCATTTCTGCAGCGAGGCATTCTTCATACGCACTTTCGAGCAGCCCTGGACCGAGAGCCCTGTGAACCTCGATGGCACAGCCAATAATCCTCCCTGAAACCTCATTCTCATGCATCTTTGCCGATTCCATTCCGCTCTCTTTCTGTCTCTATTTAAGTGAGAATGCGTAGCCCCGTGACGAAGCGAACACACCTCCTGAGCATTACCCTCTGCGTTTCTCGGCGTCCTCCGCGTCTCTGCGGTGGAAATCTCCAAATCTTCAACGCTGAGGCGCAGAGCCCGCAGAGGATCGCAGAGCAGTCTCACTCTGCGTTTCTCGGCGTCCTCCGCGTCT